>Ga0208669_1000285_pt1 | contig 20635 bp, 30 predicted proteins | sample 21_taG_FD_184095 | JGI IMG/M metagenome (GOLD analysis project Ga0208669, IMG submission 184095) | Marine viral communities from the Subarctic Pacific Ocean - 21_ETSP_OMZ_AT15319 metaG (SPAdes) (version 2) | ecosystem: Environmental > Aquatic > Marine > Oceanic | place: Pacific Ocean | collected...
GTACATCTTGCTGTAGCTTTTGCTGCACGTGAGCGTGGTGAAACCGGAGGTACTTCTACTCAGGAATACTTTGCTATGGCTAACAAGTACTTGTCAGATGCTATTGCAATGGACGCTGCTAGACACCCTGAAGAAACTATCTTCTACACGCCTTAAGGTACTTATATGGCACAAGAACTCAAAAGTATTAATCTTGTAGCTCCGGGCTTCAAGGGTATCAACACTGAGGACTCACCGTTGTCTCAGGACCCTTCCTTTGCTGAGACTGCTGACAATGCAGTGATTGACAAAAGAGGGCGTATAGCGGCACGTAAGGGCCTTAACGTCACGACTACTAACAAGACGCAGTTAGGTAGTGACTCCCTAAGTGCTATAAAAGAGTTCAGGGACGACGCTGGTAACACTAAGATCTTCTCTGTGGGCAACAACAAGATACTCAGCGGCACAACCACGCTGGCTGATGAGACTCCGGGTAGTTACACAATTAACGCTGACGACTGGAAGATGGTCAACTTTAACGACAGTATCTACTTCTTTCAGCGTGGGTTTCAGCCTCTGATATACAATGTAATTGCTTCAGGGACATCTGGAGGCGCTAATAGTAGTGTAGTAACTTTGAGTTCTGTCAACAGTTCATCAGGTCTTGTTTCAGCGATGTACGGCAATGAAGTCTTAGCAGCCTACGGTAGACTCTGGACTGCTGACTTCGCTACAGACAAGTCTACTATCTATTGGTCTGACCTTTTGATAGGCCACAAGTGGTCCGGTGGAACCTCTGGCTCCATTGACATAGCTAAAGTATGGCCTGATGGTCACGACGAGATTGTTGCATTAGCAGCACATAACAATCTTTTGATTATTTTTGGTAAGAGAAGTATCGTAGTTTACTCAGGTGCTGATGACCCTGCTAATATGGCTTTGTCCGACACTATTTCAGGTGTTGGCTGCGTAGGCAGAGACACAGTGCAGTACACTGGTGTAGACGTTATTTTTCTTTCCCAGACTGGCCTAAAGAGCTTTGGCAGAACAATACAAGAAAAATCTATGCCAATAAGCAGTTTGTCCGGTACTATTACTACGGACATCATTCAGTTAATCAATGAAGCAAACGAAGTTTACAAGTCTGTGTACTACCCAGAAGCAAACTTCTACCTACTAACTTTTACAAACCAAAACATGAGCTTTTGTTTTGACATAAGAGGTGCTTTAGAAAATGGGTCATACAGAGTTACACGTTGGCCCGGCACTAGTTTCACTTGTTATGAACGCAAGGACAACGGAGACTTACTCATAGGAAGCGCACAGGGCATAGGGCAGTACACAGGTTTCCAAGACAACGGTAGTGCTTACAGTTTTACGTACTTTAGTCCTGAATTGTCTTTTGGTGACCCTTCTAAACTTAAGTTTCTAAAGAAGATTAGACCGACGATAGTAGGCGGTAGTGGACTTGACATTCTATTAAAGTGGGACTACGACTTTGGTTCTTCGTACAACACAAGTATCATTACTTTAAAAGACGAAGCAAAAGCACAGTTTGGTTTAAAAGAAACTGCTGAGGGTGTTGTGTCAGAGAATGAATACGGAGTAGCACAGTATTCAGACGGTATTTTAACATCAAAAGCGGCTGTAAACACTAACGGCAGTGGAGGAACATTGAGCATAGGTATGGAGACAAGCATTAATGGCAACGAACTGTCAATACAAGAAATCAATGTACTTGCACTAGTAGGTAAAACAATATGAGTAATTATACTAAAACAACAAACTTTGCTGCAAAAGATCTTTTATCTGCAGGAGCATCAGCTAAAATTGTTAGAGGGTCTGAGTTTGAAACTGAGTTTAATGATGTTGCAACTGCAATAGCTACCAAAGCAGACACTGCTGGACCTACGTTCACAGGAACTGTAACAATACCTGCGCTGACTTTTACAGGCACGTTAGCTACAGGGACGATTAACGGAGGGACATACTGATGGCTGAGGAAAACACAGGATTCAACTGGGAAAACCTATTTGGTGCAGGTATTACTGCTGGAGGGTTGGCTCTAGGCGCAAAAGCTTACGAGCAACTGGGCGAAACAGGGGAAAGAGCGTACCAAGAGTTTGCAGGGTACACCGATGAAGGAGGTACGTACGTCCCCGGTTTAGCTGACAAGCTTTCAGGTATGCTTGAGTTTCAACCGTACACTGTAACTTCTGCTACTGGTGGTCAGTTTGGAATGACAAGAGACCCAGAGACGGGTCAAATGATTTACCAACTTGATACTTCTCCCGAAGAACAAGCCTTGCAGCAGCAGCAGTTACAACGTGCAGAAACACTGTTTGGACGTGCTGTAGCAGACCCTTCTATGCGAGAACAGGAAGTTCTTGGACGTATGGAAGAGTTAGCGTCTCCTGAGCGACAACGGCAGCGTCTTGCTTTAGAACAGCGTTTAGCCGCACAAGGACGCTTAGGTACACGCACAGGGATGTTTGGAGGTACTCCAGAAGCCTTAGCGTTAGAGCGTGGTATTGCAGAAGCTCAAAACAAAGCAGCACTAGACGCCATGCAGTTTACAGCACAAGAACAACAACGTCAGGCTCAGATGGGTTCAGGCATGTTAGCTGCTGGTTACGTACCACAAGCACAACTGCTGTCTGCGGTACAGCCCGGAATGACTACTGCAGAACAAAGAAGACGAGCCTTGTCAGAACAAGCAGGGGCTTACGGAGAAACCTATACTTCAGGCTTACAAGCGTTGCTTCAGTCAGGTTTAGGACAAGCTAATTTAGCTGGGACTCTGGGTACTTCTATTGCGGAGCAGGGTGTTAAAGGTTTACTTGGCGGCTTGTTTGGATAAGGAGAATACATAATGGCAAAGTTTGGAGAAAGTTTCTTAGCTCAATTAGGCAGACCTGACATGCTGCAAGGAATGTTTGGCTTAGGTCAGGCTATTGGTGGTGCACAAGGTCAAATAAGAGACCAACGAAAAAAGCAAGAGTTTAACCAGTTGATGCAGCAGGGGCAAAAAGCAATGGCTTCTGGAGACGCTGCTGCTTTAGCTAGTGTTGCTCAAAAGTTGGCTGCTGCTGGCTACCAACAACAGGCACAACAGTTAGCTAAGGCTTCTAGAGAGGCTACGGAAAAGGCTAAAAGAGTTTCGGCAGGTCAGGCGTTGTTAAGCGGTGTTCCTTCAAGAATGAGACAAGGAGCAGGGACACTTGCCCAACAAGGTCTTATTGAACAAGCCATGGAAGCACAGGGTTTAGCCCAGACCAGACAAATAGACAAAGGTAAACAAGCTTTAACAACTTTTGCGTCTGCTCGTGGGATGCAAATGAGTGACCCTAAAGCCCGTGAAGGTTTTTTTAGGATTGCAAGAGCCTATGAAGTTCCTATGGACCAAGCTTCTGAAATATACAACCAGTTTGCTAAGACTGGTGGGGGAGACAGAACAACAAAAGGTGAAGTTGTTATACGGGACGCCCTAGGAAACTTATTTACACGGGCTTCTCAGTACGATGAACGAGGAATGGGCAGAGAAGTTATTCTTCCTTTTCCGGGTTCTCCTAAAGAACCAGTTGGTGCATTAACTATTGTTTCAGGGACAACCGGAGCAGGGGCTTTTGACAGACCGGGACTTGCAGGAGAAACTAAACAAGAACAAAATTTTAACGAAGCGAGAGTAGATGCCATTGTTAAACTTCCTTCTTTACGACGATCTGCTAAAAACATAAGAGAATCTATTGATTTGCTAGAGTCCGGTGACGTTACAACTGGCGGTTTTGTCCGAAGAATGTCTAGAGGTTTGACTGATTTCTTAGGAAAAACACCTAAAGACATTGGCGAGTTTGAGGCTCGACTTGGAGACATTGTTTTAGCTCGTTTAGAGGCATTTACAGGAGCTATTGCTAACGCAGAGCGTGAGTTTTTGGTTGAACAGATAGGAAGCTATCAAGCTAGTGGTGAAAGTAACTTAGGTAGATTAAAATTCTTGTTAGAACAGGCAGAAGACTTGATTCAAGATGGTATAGCACTAGGGTCTGCTGAAGACTTTGCTTCTTACCAAAAATCTTTAATGGAGCCAGACCTTAGTTTTATTCCTGAAGCAGAAAGGCAAGAAGCTATGGAGGCTTTCCAGAGAGGCGAAGTAACTGTACAAGAATTGCGAGGTATGTATTAAATGGCTACTGCTTTTCAAAAAAGACTTGACCTGTACAGAGAACAACAAGAGGAAGTAGAACAAGGAGTAGAACCTTTATCTAATTTCCAAAAAAGACTTCAACAGCATCGAGCACAAAACCCAAACCTAAGCGAGCCTGAAGTAGAAGAACCCGAAGGTCCTACGTGGCTTCAGAAAAACTTAGACGTTCCTGCTGGCATGGCGGGTGGTTTAGCTGGTGCTGGTCTTGGTATGGCTTTGGGAGGTCCTCCCGGTGCTGTAGTCGGTGGTATTGCTGGAGGTGCTCTTGGAACAGCAGGAGGAACTGTAGTTTCAGAAACTCAGTTTAAAGAAGCTGAAGACATAGACGCTTACTCTAAAGCTGTTGAAAATGCTTTGTGGTCTATGGGTTTTGATTTAGCTACTTTAGGTATAGCCTCAAAAGTAAAACCTATGTACTACGCTGCTAAACATAAGTTAGGCTTAAGTGCTGAACAGACCGCTAAAGAAATTGTAGAGGGAGCTTACGGAGCAGGAAGTAGAGAGTCTTTACAGGCTTCTCAAGCTATACTTAATCAAGGAGGTGCTACCCTTTTACCTTCTCAAGTACGATCTAGCGGCTTAGAAAACTTTAAAGAACGTATTGCTTCCGTTGGTTTAATCTCCAGACAAACTATGGAAGACAACTCAAGAGCTGTAAACGAAGTAGTCCAAGACGAACTCACTACTTTAATCAACCGGAACGCGCCGGGAATGGACGCAGATCCTTATGTCATGGGAGAAGCTTTTTACTCTCTTATTAAAGCAGGGGAAGACGCAATACAGCAGTCGTACCTTAAGGGCCTAGACGAAATAAAGACAAACCTTGGGGTAGGCTTAGGACAGCGGGTAGACGCTGCTACTATCTTAGATCCTATCACTAAGTACTTAAAAAATAAAAAGGGAGAAGCAGTAGACGAACTGAGTCCAGAATCAATAGACTTCTTGAATCAACAGTTGTCTAGGCTTCGGGACTTACCGGAGGGTACTTTTCCGGTGTCTGAGCTAATAACTCTAGACAAGTCATTTACTCAGCGAGTTACAGCTAAATTTGGCCCTGAAGGTGCAGAAAGAAACGCTGTTGTGCAAGCAGAGCTGGCAGACGTAGCTACTCAGATGCGTGAGGCTATTTATGACGCTATGGTTAGAGTTAGCCCAGATGCAGCAGAGTCTTACAAAGTTTTAAAGTCTTCTTATGGAGAAGGTATAAACGCCCTGTATCCAAGGATTAACAAAGGCTTTATAAGGGCTGCTAATCAAGGGAGCTACCTTGGTTTAGGAAGCCTAGCGGCTAAAGCGACCAACTTAAATCAACTACAGGCGCTTAGAGGCAGTCTACAGACAGCTTTTAAAGAAGCTTCTAAAGACTCAACCGATGCCTTACCTTTTGGTTCAGCAAGTGAGATAGACGAGTTGTTCAAAAGAGGTTTCTTGTCTTCGAGACTCTCTTCCGTTTTTAACGAAAAGTTTTTAATCACTGACTTAAAGTCCTTGGCTAACAAGCTGGACATTCCCGCTGAAAACGCGAAGTTTAAGTACATCTTAGGGAAAGACTACGGGCGTTTTAGACAGATGATGAACATTGTCCTAGAAGCTTCTGAATCAGCATCAGGGGACTTTGGCATCCTGATGCTAAGAAGCGCAGAAGCAGGAGGTGTTAGAGGCATCGCTGGTCAGCTCGCGTCTGCGGCTACTGCTGGTGGCGCCGCTGCTGCTGGCTTTGTTTCTCCTGCTCCTGTACTCGCTGCCGGTGCTGCTGCCTTGTTTATACCGCAAGTTTTTGCTAAAATTGCTACTAATCCAGCTTACATAAACCGGCTAATAGCCTTAACTGGTAAAAAATCTCAAGGAGTAGAAGCAACTTCGGTAGCTGCACAGCTTCTAGTTGCTGACGTTTTTTACTCAATGGCAGACGAAGAAAAGAACGAAATGATGCGGTACTTGTCTGAAGTAGCAAAACAAGGATTAGAATAATATGGGTATGCTGGAAGACATAAAGAGAAACTTCAGGACTGCTGTTGACAGACAAGACCAAGAAAGCCAGATGTACGCTAGAGGAGAAATCAATCCTCTACAGTACGGCTTAAGGACCGCAGGAAACACAGTAGACGCCACTTTAGGAAATGTAGTAGGAACAGCTACTGATTATTTAGTTCCTGACGGAGTTGAAGAGGCAGTTAGTCAGGCGATTATGAACTCTCCTCCGGGCGTGTTTCAAGACCATCTACAGTTAGGAAGAAAAGCAGCTACTCAGTACCCTGAGCAAGCAAGGGACGTGTCTGCTGGCTTATCTGCATTAGAGGCTGTTCCTTTTGTAAAAGGCATTACAACAGCAATAAAAGCAGGAAGACGTGTAGACGAACTCACTGGAGAAGACTCCGGTAGAGGGATGCTACTTGGTTCTGCCAATAATGTGATTCCGGGCTACTATGGTCCTAAGAAAGTAGCCTCAGTTGCGGCTTGGGTTCCTAACCAGATAGCGGGAACTGTGAGAGACATGGCTTCTCCCGCTTCTAGGGCAAAGTACAGAGAACAGGGGGTAACTACTTCTTCTCAACAAATAATGAAAAGAGCTAGGGAAGGATCAAAAAGTAAGCTTGAGACTTTTATTTATAACTTACCTCCTTTTAAAACATTGAAGGGCGTTAAAGACATAGAAAAAGGTACTCCAAGAGCGATAGCTCAAGGTCAGTACTTAGGCAGAATACACGCTCAGTCCGGTAGAGTAGGAGACTCTGATCTTCTGGGCGAGATAATGAGACGGTCAGACGTTGCAGAGACAGTTGATTATTACCCCGGAGCTTACGCAGATTCAGTTAGAAACAATAAACTGAAGCCGTATCCGAAAGACTCCGCAGGTCAACCAAAGAAAATGCCAATTAAAATGTCTAACGAAGATCTAGACTTTATTGAAGACCACTTCAGCACAGTGTGGACAGAGCCTTCGCAAAGGATAGGAGGAGGCCCGGAAGTTTCTTTTAAGGACGCAGAAACCCCCATACTGGCCATTAAAAACCCCGGAGACGGTAGATCTTATACCGGAAGACACCACATGGATGTGCTGCACAAAGCTCCTTTTGTTACTAAGGTAGAAAAGATTTTCAAAAACAGAGACAATGTTTCTGCTGATGAACTGTTCTCTCTATTAAACGCGGAAGCAGCAGTATCACAGGGTTTAAAAAAAGAAAGATTCAGGTATTCTGTTGCAGGACAAGCAGCAGACGGAGGAGTGTGGATAACAGGGTCTCGCCCCGGATCTGCCATAACAGAAGGTGGGATAAATTACTTAGTCAAGGTAACTAGAGACGGTAAACTAATAGGAGTTATGTCAGATGAACATAATTTGTTTGAGGGCATAGCTGGTAAAATACAGGAGAAAACTCGCGTACCTACTCTTAACGCGATGAAACACCTGATACCCAATAGACTAATTGCTGTTACTCCTCCCATGATTAGAGACCTTAAAGGTCGTTCTAAGTACCAACACCCTACAGGCAAAAGCGACGGGAGGGGTTACGCAGAAGTAGTAGACGAGGTTGTGGACTTCAAGCCTAGCGATGCAGTCCTAAAAGCGGAACAACAGAGACAACGTGGTATGCTAACTACTGCTGCTTCTGCTGCTGTAATGGGACAGACTCAGGGAGAAGAAGGGGGCCAATAGACCCCCAGTTCCACTCTATATCTCGCAACTGTTTCCAACACAGGCCAACTGTTGTGACCCTTCGGTCATGTCCGACTCCTCCACGATGTCCCATTGTATAGTCTTAGGAAACTCCTTGACTAGACTCTGGTACGTCTCTGAGTCCACAGGCTCATAGGGTGCTTGCTGGTACGTGTGTTCTGAGTAAGGTAGAAAACTAATGCCACTCACCTTGTCAAAATTGTTGTACAACCACTGTCCCACCTGTAGGAACTCATCGTCCCTGTAGTAGCAAGTCATGGAAGGCTTGTGTTCACACCAGTAGTCCTGATACATCTCCCACAGACACAACTGCTCCATAGCTCCCATGTCAGTCGCTACTACAGCCTGTTTAGGAGACTTTATGGGGAACGAGAAGACCTTAGTAGTAGGAGAAGTCACATCTTCCTCCACAGGGACTCCTGCAGCCTCTAAGACAGCACACAAGGGGTCTCGTGCGTCTGCCCTTACTCGTCGTATGTATTGCTCTGCATATCTAGGATGGATGCCTGACGCGCTATCCACCAGCTGAGATACAGTACCGGAAGGCTTAACAGCAGTAATGGCAGTGCTAACATTGATGCCAAGACGTTTAGCCCAAGTACGGTTAGTTTTAATAGCTTCCTCTTTAAGCTGCGTGAGCCAATGCCGTAGTTCTTCACGACTCTTTCTCCCTGACATAACTGGATGGTCCATGATGCCAGTGAGTGACACCCCTAGCAACGCCTCTTCTTGCGTGTTGTCCTTCCAGATCTTACGTAAGTACCTGAAGTCAGTCAGAGTAGCCTGTAGCGTCCCTAGGACAGCCGCAGACCTAACCTTGAGTCGTAGGCTTTCCAGTGTATCATTAGCCCTCACGACCACCTCAGACAAGTTACAGAACTGGTACGGCCTGAGTATAATCTCTGAGCATGGGTTTGTACCAAAGTCAAAGCTGGCGTCCCTACGTCCATTCTTCTCTGCCTGACGCTGACTTGCGACACGGCTAAAGACACCTCTCTCGCCTGACCGTGATTCATACAGAGACTTCCACTCGTTCAAGAAAGCTTCAAAGTCAGGTTTCTCTGTGTAACAGGCAGAGTTGTTAGCCAAGCCACGCTGAGGATTATCTACCCACCACTGTCCTGACTTGCACCGTCGTAGTCTATCGTCAGTGAGGTTACTGAGACTGATGAGAGCAGACCTTCGCACACCGCCGACGACGACGATTTGTGCAATCTTACAGCATAGATCGTGGCACTCAATGGAGCTAAGTCTTCGACCAGCAGAGGCCCGAAAGACTTCCACGGTGAATTGAAACAGGTCAACAAGAGGTTCTGGACCAGACGCTCGACCTCCGAAAGTCTTAAGGGCTGACCCCGCAGGTCTAACTCCAGAGACGTCCCACTTTGGAACCTGACCAGTAAACAACATTGCGATAAGTTCTCTATATCCTTTAGCCCATCCAACTTTGCTATCAGCGACGTGTATAACGGTATCTGTATCATGTAGCTCCTCCGCTACTTCAGGCAACTTAGTAATGTACTGACGTTCGACACTGAAGCCAACTCCTGTGCCACACATGAGTATGTACATCATCTCGTCAAAGGCTTTAGGGTGGTCAATAGGCAGATAGGAGCAGTTAAACCCAGCTACATTGTCTCTGTCCAAAGCCTCGCCAGCAGTCATCAGTGCCCTCATGCTGGGCATTACGTCAAGACCGTGGATAGGACCAAAGAGGTCCTTAGCTTCCTTCTTGGACAACTTCTCCTTACTGACCCAGAAGTCCAAGTAGCGGTTTACAGTTTCTTCCCATGTCTCCCTGCGCTGTTCTTCAGGCAAGTACCGGGCATAGCGACTCTTGTGTATGTATTCTTGATATGCGTCCATTATAGTTCGTATTCCCCTGCAGTTATTAGTGACATCTTAAGTTGGTCCAGAAGGAAATAAAGCCCTACTGTGTCCATGTTTGTAGAAACAACGATGAAGTCTTCTGACTTGATAATGCAAAAAGCCTCGTCGTAGTTTTCCAAGTCTTCCTTAGCGACTATAGCGTCAAACACCATAGGAACAGTGAGTTCGTCTGTCTTTGGTTTCTGGTCAAAACTTCCTTTAATTACTTTCATTCTAACAACTCCTGTTCCACGACCATTTTGTTTAAGTACCACTGTGCTTTCTTCAGGTCCTGTAGACCATTCTTGTAACGCCACCTGTGTAAATACTTTATTACGTTGCCTTCGCAGTACTCAATTATCCCTTCTCCCAGCTGCTGCTTAATGTAGTCTATGGCCTCGACACCACCTTGATTGTAGTGAGGCGGTTTGTAGACTAAAGCGTCCCAGTCCTCCTTAGTCGCTGCGTCAATACTCATCTTCGTCCTCCTCTTCATCCTCTAGCTCCTCTGCGAACTCCTCTATCTTGTTTATCAGCTTGTCCTCAAACCTGTCCAGAAGTTCTTCAGAAGTTATCTCTAGTGCTTCCACAAAGTCTTCAGGGTCGTAGTCACGTAGCAGACGTTCCTTAATTTCTTCCATTGTTAGAGACATCATCCATCAACTCCTGTAGCGTATCTAATGTGTACCATGAAAGACCTTGTTTTTCGCACCATTGAGACATAGTTATCTTAGCTCCTTTCCTTACTTTTTTATTTGGGTTCATAAGAACAAACACGAGTCTCTGGTAGTCCTCAAGACTGTCTCTGATGCTAGTGTATTTCTTAGTGTCACCTTCCCTGAAGAACCCTTTACACTCAACCAGCGTGTCACTGGGGGCGTGTACAAAGTCCGGCCTGTAGTTCCTGTGTATTGTGTAGGGCACTGTGTAGGGCTCATAGTCGAACCCCTCCAGTACTTCCGCTGTGTGCTCCTCGAATACACTACGAAACTTCGATTTCTTGGACTTTCGGCTCATTGAACACCTCTGTTAAATAACGTGGACCTGTTGAGTATAGGAACCCTCTTAAGGAGGGCCAACATTCCTTTTTGTACGAGCAGTAGGAGCATCCGACGGCGAGTTTCTGGTTGCCACTCTTTCCATCTGCGATAGTTTCGTAGCACACCTCTGGCGGCTCCTCCTGCTCTACCATCTTTTTTATCTGGTTGATTCTTTCCCCAATGTCATAAGAGATTAGGTCGTACACAGGTGCTTGTGTGTCCTCAGAGTCATACAACAGATAAGTCAGATGTCCATTTTGTTTGTCCATTGCCAGCCAGCCAAACGTGGTCTCACCTTCTGAATGAGCGTAGCCTTTGATCTGACCTATGTACCCAAAAGGGTCATCGTAGGCCAGTGTTCCTTCCTTGAACTTCTTGAAGCCGAAAGTGGAAGTAGACTTAACGTCAGTCACAACTCCGTCAATCCTGCAGTCCATAGAACCTTTGACGCCATTGACCTCACACAGCTTCTGCTCGTCTGTCACAGAGTGGCCAGCGGCCCTTGTGAGGAACAGTAGCATCTCTTCAATGAGGTGTCCGTAGAGGAACTTGACGTAGGTATTAGGAGTCAAGTCTTCCCCTTTGTCCACGTCGTTGTACACATTCCACAGGTAACGCTCCTCACGTCCTATGTTGGACATACGTAGTTTACGTGAGTCATCTCTGACCTCAGTGAACTCTTTACGCATGAGGTCCTTGACGTTCTCACCAAACTGCTCAATGCAGCTCTCGATGTCTACTCCTTCTGCTACTTCTTTCGACTCCACAAGTTTGTAGATGTCGCTCACAAGGTTGTACACGTTTTTCATTTGTACTCTTCCGCTGTACTAGAGACGACGACTTTGGCCTCCTCCGGTGTGCATTTGAACCACTCGCCTCTACGTTCGTAGGACTTTTGTAGCTCTGTGTGTGCTTCGTTTTCCGCTGCTCTTCGATTGTTTACATCATAGTAATATTGTAACACATAATCCCTAAAAGGTGAAGAAGTTTGGTAGCCGTTTAAGCGGTCCTCAGCGTCGATAGCCATGCCTACCTTTACCCAGTCAGGGAAGTTAGGGTTAGTGATGACGTACACCTGACCCTCTACACTGCTTTCGTACTTCTCTAGGCTGCTGAAGGCTGCTTGTTCAAAGTTCTTGTACCGTCCGGGCTTGTGCAAAGGATGGTCTTTCCCGATGTACTTCCCGTTTACCCACATCCGATTTTTGTTTGTCCTGTGGTGAGTTTCAGCAGCCCTTGGGCTTCCGTCTGTGTTGCCAATGTAGTACAACCTGCCGTCCTTCTCCACATAGCTTTCTGGTTTCTTAATTCTCATGTTACTCTCCTTAGTGTGTCTCTGCCCATGTTGTACCAACTTTGTACTCACCGTCTAGTGGACACCTCAAGTTAAACTCAATACCTGCAGCCTTGAGGCACTCCACTGCTAACCAGCCGTACTTCTCTGCGTCTTTCTCTGCTACTTCTGCCTGTACCTCGTCATGGATGTTACCTATGATCTTGTAGTCCAGCCTCCACTGCTTCGCGTAGTCGTCCAGAATCACCAGTGCCTTCTTCATTACGATGGCACCTGCTGCTTGCAACAACGTGTTCAACGCTGAGTGTTCTGACCTGACTAAGAGCCGACGACCGTCAAGACCTGTGAGGTATCCTCTGGCTGATGCGTTTGAAACTCTCTCCTTAAGAGCTGCGAATGATGGCAGATTATGTAGGAAAGATTCTCTAAGGTTTTTGCCAGATTTTCTACCTCCTCCAGCCACTGACCCAAGTTTTTCATCTCCTGCTCCGTATAAGAGTGCATAGATGAAAGTTTTTGCCTGATTTCTTGATTCAAGTCCAGCAAGTCGTTGATTTGCTGTGTGGATATCACCGTTAATGATTTCATTGGTATAGTCCTCGTCTTTCATGTAGTGTGCCAGCATACGCAACTCAAGACCACTGGCGTCAAAACCCACTAGCTTCTTGCCTTCAGGCACAGTCCAGCAGGACCGACACTCGTGTCCATACGGGCTGTGACTTGCGGGTACTTGAGCCATGTTGGGTGACTGGTGCGTCATACGTCCGGTGACAGCACCGTTGCTGATGACACGTCCGTGTACTCTGCCGTCTTCCTTGACATGCTCTAGCCACGAGTTTACCTGTGCGTATCTCTTTTGTAGCATCAGGTACTCACTCACAATCTTAGCTTCAGGAAGGTCAATAGTGTCTAGGACTGCTTCATCGACTATTGGGTTGCCTTTCTCCGTGAGTTTGTCGAAGCGAACCCCAAGGCTCGAAAGCCTCTTCGCAATTTGCTGCCTAGAACCCACGTTAAAAACCTCAACTTTGTCCTTAAGCCTCTTGCCTGTTTTCTCCGACCACCTTTCGTGGACGATTGGCTGGAACCTCTTCTGTAGTATCTCCTCGATGTCATTCATTCTCTCCTTAAATGTGGAACACAGGTCTCTTGCTAAAGGCTGGTCCAGAACCCAACCGTTTATCTCCTGCTGCTGAACTGAGGCTTGTACTTTATGCTCTAGCTCAATGCTGGCAGGTGAGAAGCAAGTCATCTCCTGCATTAACTTCTGGTGTACTGCTTCTGTTACGTTCACGTCCTGTATGCAGTAGTCGATCATCTCTTGTGACAGCTGTGACCAGTCACTGTGGTCACCTTTTGGGAAGCCTAGGTCATTACCCCAGTTCCTCAAAGAGTGTCCTCCTGACTTACTTGGCTCACACAAACGTGACAAAACCAGAGTATCGACTATGCGCTCAGGAGCCACTGTGATGCCCCAGAGACGTTCTAGGACAGGCATATCGTATCCTATTAGGTTGTGCCCAACGACGCTTACAGAGCCTCTGAGGGCTTCTGAGAGGGTATCAGGGGTCCCATGTACCAGAGTTACGTCGTTTTCCTTGGTTACAACGCACCAAATGGTGTCAGGGGTCAAACCATTGGCCTCTAGGTCAAGATAAATCAAAAGTCGTCCCCTACGTGTGGATTAGGTACTTCACTCAACCTGCCGGTAGACCTATCATAAGCAAGGTAACAAGCAGGACCAGTTTCACCAGTGTAGCGGTTCTTGAGAACCCTGACAGTCGTGGTGTTTCTGATGTCTTCATTTTCATGTTGTTGGTCTCGCTCCATACCTATAACAATGTCGGACAGTTGTGCAATTGCCTGTGACCCCCTGAGTTCACCTAGGCTAATCTGGGCACCGTCCTCATGTGCTTTGCCCTGTGACCGCCGTAGGTGTGACACGAGGAACAAGCAGATGCCTGTCTCAGCCACGAGTGCCCTGAGTTTAGTCATGATTTCATCAATGGCTTTACGCTCGTCACCGTTTTCCTGAGACGACACAACGATAGACAGGTGGTCCAGTATCACAAACTTGCAGTCCAGAGCCTTAGCCATGTAACGCACACGTGCCAGAAGGTTGTCTGCAGAAGTAGAACCCCAGTGGTCGAACAGGTAGTACCGTCCGGTGCCAAGTGTGTCTTCCCAGAAGGGTCTCAGGTCGTCCACAGGTGTGTCTTCCTCAAGATGCAGGGGTCTGTTCGCAGCCACTGACATGATGCCCAGAGTGGTACGCGAGAGGTCTTCCTCTAACGCGAGTACACCAATGTTACCGTCACACCGCTTGAGCAGGTCGTACTCAATCTCACGTATGAACTGAGACTTGCCCATGCCACTACCACTGGTGATGGTGACCAACTCGTATGGCCTGTGGCCTCTGGTGAGAACATTGAGTCCTTCCCATGGGTAAGGCACTGACTTTACATTACGTTTCTCAACGAGGTTTTCCCACGTGTCCGTACCTGCCACAATACCGTCTGGTTGATAGACCTTAGCGTTCCACCATGCTTGAGTAAAGTCTTTGACCCTGTTAGCCATGAGCATGTCACTGGCGTCCTTCACGGGCAGTTTCACTACTTTCAGCTTGTTGGGGCTAAAGAGGTCCTTGACTGCATCTACTGCTGCTTCTCCTGCTTTGTCATTGTCGAAACACAGGACCACAGTACCGTAGGACTCTAGCCACTCTAGCTGCTCCTTGACTTCCTTGGCAGCATTGGAAGCACCTGAGCGTAACGACACTACGTCCCACTGCTTACCTGACATCTCGTAGACTGCCATGGCGTCCAGTTCACCTTCAGTGATGGTGATGTACTTATTTGTTTTGCACTGGTGTTGTCCAAAGAACCCAACTCCGGTTATGTCACCGCTAGTGTGGAAGTTCTTTGTCTTCACCTCACGTACCTTTGCAGACGCAACTTCATTTGTGCTGAGGTTGTAGTAAGGGTAGTAGTGCTTAATGATTTCACCCGTAGTCGAGTACTCCACAGTGACACCGTAGCGACTACAGGTATCCTGAGACAGTCTCCTCTGGGGTATCGCTGCCACCACACCACCCATACTGAGGCGGCTTGGCTTTGCTGTTGTTGCTGCTATTGTTACTTCCATGTCACCGCCATGTATATGATAGTCACAACCGACGGCAAAGCAGTGCGCCCCACCGTCGTCGTAAATGGCTAGGGCGTCCGACGAACCACAGTCAGGACACCCCTCATGTCTAATGAATTTAGCCATTACCCTAGAAGTCCGCAGAGTCGCCTTCAGTCATCTCTGCTTCCTCTAGGACCTTCACTGCGTCCAGATAGGTAGCCACACCATGTACAGGATGTGCGTCACCTAGGACAAACCGCAGCCGTACCTTTGAATTGTAAGGGACTTCACCGTTGTAGCGGTTGCCTTCTGCGTCAAACCGCTTGACGTCAAACTTGGACTTAAACTTCCGCTGTTTGTTGCCTTGGTAGTCCTTGATCTTCACACCCCGTGATGCTAGTGAAGAAGCGTCGGACTCTGACACTGTGATGGTCATTGAGTACGCTCCGGTGCTCTGCCCATTGAAGATGTCATGCTGAGTCACGTTGCTGAAGTTCACAATGCCTTCAATTGTTTCTGCTGGTCTTGCCATAAGGAATTATCTCCGTTTGTTTTGCTTTTGTGTATCCAAGAGGCCATCTCCTGAACATACTAATAGTATACCACGGTTTTGGATGCCTTGTCACCTCCTTTCGCTAACTTTAGTAAACTTATGTTGTACTACAGAAGTACTACAGAAGTACTTATGTAGTACTACTACTGTTTACTTCTATAGTTTACTACTTAAGTAGTAACATAAGTACTACTTTAGTAGAGGGTAGCATAATCTGTCTCTGGTGTCAATAGGGTTCCTCTGATTTCATCAAAAAAATTATCGTCCTCTAGTTCACAAGCATAGACACTACTCAGGCATATACCGCAGAGGTCGTAGAAGTCACCCCTAGAGTCTTTACGTGTGAGTTCAAAGTCTTCCAAAATCTTATTACAGGCTTTACAACGCATCTTTATTTCTCCTTTGTTTTCTCTTTTTGATTAGGTTTTTCCTGTCTTTCTCACTGGGTAGACCTGCGTATGGGTCTGCAGCCAGTGCAACAATCCAAGAAAACAAGACTAAAAACAAGAACAACCCCGCAGGTATAGTCAGTATAGTAAAAATGTAGTCCATTAAGCTTTCCACTACAGCTCCTCCTCAATGTCAGCGTATGAGTAATAGAATCTTTCTTTGTGTAACTTGTGTAGCTCTGTGGGTGTCATACGTTTGTACTTGTCCCTCAATAGGTCCTTGAGTACAAACTGTACGTCACCAAAGTGCAAGCTGTGCATCTCGTCGAGTGCAAGGTTGTCAGCCATGTGCTCTACTGCTTTGCTGCTAATTAAACCCTCTATGGGGCTAGTCAAGTCTAAATCTTCAGTATCAAACATTTGTAACTACTCCCTTTCTGTTAGACATGCCCAAGAATAGCTTACTTCTTCAGTATTTGCAAGTATCTGGTCAATCTTTTGTGCAATTATTTGGCACTCGTACTGTGCGTCACTGGACACCCTCTGTTTAACCACTCGTGCAAAGGCTGCCAAAGAGCCAGTCCAGTACCACTCAGTCATCATTGATTGAGGTAAGACCATACGTGCTTGCTCAGGTGCCACTCCAGACGCAATCATGTTGTCGTAGAGTGCCTCTGCGTTTTGCATTAGGTCCCAGTACTTGATGTCCCAGCGTTCCTCCTGTTTGCCCTCAAATGTTTCTAATGATGAACCTTGTTTCTTGTCTGGCGCACGTTTACGCCAACCCTCTGGCACGTGAAACGTAGGTACAAAGTCCACGTAGCGCCTAGAGACTTCATTCCACACTAGACCCACCTGATGCTTCACAAGCTGTCTAGCGACAAACACAGGTGCCTTGACCCTGAATTGAACCTGTACGTGTGCAAAGGGTGTCCAGTGGTTGTGCTTTGCTAGGTACTTGATTAGCTTCTTGTCTCTGCTGCCGAACTCCTCAGACTCCATAGCAAAGGACACTCTTGCAGCATTAACGACCGTTAGGTCACTACCCATTATTTCTAATAATTCTACGTTCATATGTCAAACACCGGTCCTGTTACTTCAAAAGTTATAAAAAAATAGAGTAAACCTGCAGCCCAGAGAACACACATGACCCAGAAAACAAAGTCTAAGTCCTTGTCTGTCACGTTCCAGTCTCTTATGTCGTAGTAAATACCCTTAGTCTCGTCTATCACCCATTTGATAAATCTTTTGATCTTGTTCATACGTTTACAAACTCCTGTCTAATGGTTAATTCAACAACGACCTCACCGTCAGGATGAGACCCGTACACTTCTACAAGCTTGTCCTTCAGCTGTAGCATCTCTGTAAGCTGTATACACTCGCTCTCGTCGTCCTGATAGTCTCTGTAAGCAGTGATGTATGCCAGGACAAACTTTTTATGCCTCTTTGATACGTTGTTCACTAACTTATGAGACCACCAGTACGCCTCTAGTACGTAGTCTGCTTCAGTGTCCATGTTCATAGCCATTGTGGTTTGCTTCTTTTAGTCCATTTCATGTCAATTTCGTTTTCACGGGTGGCATAGTATGCACGATAGGCTGCTACAGTGTCAAGCCCTCTGCACTCGTCGTACATGCACTGTGGAGGGTCAACAAAGGGCAGCTCTGGCAGGTCCTTCGGCACTACTTTGAGGTACTCCAGTTTCTCACGTTCTGTCTTATGTATCTTGCCGTATCTGTAGGTGTACTCCTGAAACAACGCTTGCAGATGGTCTAAGCCCCATTTGTAGGCAATCTGAGACGATCTGAGCCACTTTGTACTGGGGTGGTTCTGATGGGTCACCTTGTACACAAAGGGTGCCTGTGGCGTCTCTGAGAGCCTGTGAGCAGTGCTAAGCATCTGGGCAGTCTCTAAGATCATTTTGACCACGTGTTTATCGCACAACGATACAGCTGCAGCACGTGGGTCGTCTTCTGTATAGAATAGATTCACTTTGTTACCTCCTGTTAATGCCTGTTAAACCTAGGTTCATTTTCTAGTATCTCCTGAAGCTGTCTATGGTCATCCAATAGCAGACCATAGTCACCTATGAAAACCATAGCATGTCTGCCAAGGTCCATCAAGAGGCCTTCTAGGAATGCTACTGCTTCCTGTTTCTGGTACTCATAAAACTGTCGGCCTTCAATGTCTATCATGCAGCGCCTCTTTCTGCAGTCTGTTTACAATGTCCAGCACTGAGAGCACCATTTGCTCGTCTGCAGGGTCAGACAAAAGCGTATCTTTACTTTTAAATAGAGTTATCCAACACTCTAGCAGTTCTTCTCTTGTGGGCTTTATCATGACACTAGCACCTCCACAAGTAAGACACTTCCGAAGATGATGAGACACCACCCGAAACACTGCATCGACTCCTTAAAATCATTTGACATGCTAAAATTCTCCTCTGTTTTGTTTTTTGTTTTCCCACGCTTCCCACAGGACACTCTGTAAAGCTTTGTTGACTTTGTTGTCCTCGATGACTCTAGCACCTAGGGACACGTCTGTAAACTCCACGAACTCAGGACAAGCTTTGTAAATGCCGTCATAGTCTGCTGGCTCGCAGTAGACACTACAGGACCCGGAGGCCCTGCCCATGTCAAAGTCTAGGGTTGTGCTAGGCATTAGCCACTACTCCATTGTGGAAGTCGTAGGACAAAGGACCCGCTTCCTGATAAACAGCGTCAACAATCTCCGGATACTCTGCTTCTATCTGTTCAATCTTCTGGTATGCGAATACGTCATTCGTTTTAACTGTACGCTCGACCAGTGCCAAATACTCTTTTATCAATTCGTTCATGTTACGCTACCTCCTCAACTTTTGTTTTAATTCAGCGCTGATCGAGTAAAAACTACCCAACTGTTCTTCGCTGGGTGCTTTGTATTCGCGTCCTTCATGGATTAAACTATCAAAAAACTTTGCCATCTCAGGGGTAAGAGCACGTCTAAACTGTTCGGCAACAAACAGCATTTCTCTTTTGCTTTTTGGTTTCAGATTTAGCCATCCTTCTTGTCTCTTGAGACGTTTGGAGATATAGTCTTCCCGTGCATAGAGTTTCATGTTATGCCACCTCCACTAATGAATTGATGTAGTCCTGCGACACTGTGCGCCCAACTTCTTTACCACCTAGGTATTGATTGATCTGGCGTGATGTGGTCACAGAGTACTTTCTGTCGGTCCTAAATGCGCCGTGGTCGTCATAACCAGCTACTGGCGTCTGATAGCTGAACATAATCGTCGTTTCGCCTATGGTTAACTCTGTTACGTTGCTTTTGATTTGTCTTAGTTTCATCTTGTGTTTTCCTTGTGTTGTGAATTGTGGAAGATACTACAGCAAAGCCCACGAGTCAACATGGGCAGAGCTGTAATGTCTCCCTATATGTCTCCAGATACCATTAAATCATTTGCAAACTCAGAGGTTAAGCCTAGAAACTCAGCACCGTTCCAAACCACGAGGTCGCTAATGTCTTCTAACTGCTGTTTCTGCCATTGACATAAGACTATTTCAGAGAATAAAGGCATCGTTTCCAGCGTCTCCCTGTTAGGCGCACCGATGAAGTGCAAGCGCCAGCCCCCATCCTTCTTTGTTGGATGCTGGGTATACGTTTCATATACGTTATATGTAGTAGACATAAAGACAAACTCCTATATAGTTAATTGATGAACTTATAATAGCACAGGTTTTAATCTTGTCAACAATTATTTTACTTTTATTTTCTCGTGCTGTTCTCGTGTTGTGCCTTGTGTTGTGCCTTGTGTTGTGCCTCGTGTTGTGCCTCGTGTTGTGCTTGGCGCTAGAGGGTCCAACACTAGTTCACACACTTGTGCAACCTGTTTTTCTCTTAAGCAATACCCATGCCAACAACAACACTGGCACAGAAGTTGCACCCATGCAAGACTCGTGCCAACTTTAGACCTGGCACAGATGTTGCACCCATGCAAAACCCATGCCAACTCTGGTTGTTTCTAATGTTGGCACGAATGTTGCTACCCTAGCAAAACCCATGCCAACTTTGCGCCCATGCAAGACTCATGCCAACTTTAGGTTATGCAAAAGTCATGCCAATGTTGACCCCGGGGGAGGGGGTTGACCCATGATGATAATTGTAGTAGCTACCTAGACACAAAATAGGTGAAAATTAGGAATATTACCTCGTGTTTTAACAACTGTAACTACTTGTTCTGCCTCGTATTACTACTACTGCCTGTCCACAGCCATAAATAGCTTGACTTATGTGAAGACTTATGTTATACTATAGTTGTAATTAGGGACAATTTGTGTTATGACCACTGAAATTAAAAAGAGAGGTCGTGGCAGACCCCGGAAGTCAGAAGTAGCCGCTGTAAAACCCGGTAACAAGGGTAAAGTGGGTAGACCCAAGGGTGACGCTGCTATTATCAACGAGTACAAAGCTCGTATGCTGGCTTCTCCTAAGTCTAAAAAGGTCCTAGAGACTATTTTTGA
>Ga0208669_1000289_pt1 | contig 20339 bp, 30 predicted proteins | sample 21_taG_FD_184095 | JGI IMG/M metagenome (GOLD analysis project Ga0208669, IMG submission 184095) | Marine viral communities from the Subarctic Pacific Ocean - 21_ETSP_OMZ_AT15319 metaG (SPAdes) (version 2) | ecosystem: Environmental > Aquatic > Marine > Oceanic | place: Pacific Ocean | collected...
TACCTGTAGATGATCTAATAATTACTGTTAGATCGCTGTCCTGCAAAATTTTAAATTGATAGGCAAAGTTAGTGGTACTGCCATTACCATTGTGGGAACTCTTAATAATTGTAGTTGATACTGTCATGTTATTTTACCTATATTCAATTAACTAATCATTGTCTAGTTTTATTGCATAAACCTCTTTATTATAATATTGATTTACAGCAAGTTTAGCACCATTAATCATATCTTTTAACACAATATTTGTTAAATACAATTTTTCTTCTGGGTTAGAATCTTTAGCTTCGTTAATATTTCTTATAACATCTTCTTGAACCTGTAAAGCTCTGTATGCTCTTTCTAATACTACCCAATTTGCAGGTAATTTATCTTTCTCTATTTTTGCTTTTTCTATTTCACCTCTATTTTCTAATATTCTTGCAGCATTAAGTCTTTTCATAACAGGCTCATATAGTTTTCTAAAATCTGTTATAGGTTCTGCGTTTCTGTCTGGATTCTTTATAAATATTGCTTTTATAATTGGATATTCAGATAACATTTTTTTTCTATTTTTTGATCTATCTATAACACCAGTAGCATCTAATAGTGAATCTGATAAGGCTAATACATATCCACCTATTCCACCTGTCCAACCTCTCCAAGCATTTTCTAAAACTAATGGTGAAGAAAAAGCAGAAAAATCATCTCCATTTAATTTTCTAATTAATCCAGCTATTAACTTTGTTGTTTCAGAAGTAAAATCTGTATATTGATATTCAGATGGTACATTTTCTAATCCAGCAGGAATAATAGGTCTATCAAAAAAGAAACTTCTATTATTTTTAGTTTCAAAATAAGGTTTAATAACATCTGGTATAGGAATTAATCCTTTAAATGTTTGTACTGCAACTGCATCTTTAAATTTTTCTAATGCTTTGGGGTCTTGATCAAAATAATAGTCTAAAAATCTTTCTGCACCAGTTCCAAAAATTAAACCTATTTCAAATGGTTTTGCTATTGGATAATATGTTCCATTAACTCTAACATTCCAGAACAAATCTTTTCTCCATTGAGGTAATGATTGGTAATCTGGATCATCATGGTTACGCATCCAAAGTAATATAGATGGTAATGTTACATACATAAAAGTTTTTGCAAGAGTTTGCACAGGTCTATCTTTAAATGCTTTAACAGTTTGATTTAAACCTTGTATTCTAGCATTAAAAAAAGCAGAAATTTGGTTAAGACTTTGAATTGATGCACCCATTCTTCTGTAATCTATTGGGTTATCTCTTGTTTCAACAGCTGCTTTTCTTATGGCATTTTTTTCTGATAATCCTTTTTTTAAATTTTTTTCTACAGCATATTTAAAAACACCTTTTCTGTTAATACCTTCTGAAAATTCTGTATATATTCTAAAAAATTCTGGTAAATTTTTAATTATATTAGTTGGTCTAGTATTGGTAAAATATTCTTTTGTTGATTGATTAAAATAAGTTCTATCTAATGTTACAAGTGAATTTTGTAATGCTTCTGATTTTTGATATTTTTCTGCTATCTTGTCGTAACCTGTTTTTCTTGACAGTGGATTTATGGTCATTGCTATACCTGTTAAAGTTTGTGCAAAAGGAGGATACCAACCTTTACTTAATATAGCACCAGAAGTAGCATCTCTTGCTACGTTATTATATATAAATTCTCCAGCACCAGTAGCACCAGCTCTTAATGTTCTTGATGGTATAGAAAAAAAATTTGCAACATGTTGAAATGTAGTTTTGTCAAACATTTTAGTAGGTCGTGCAAAGGATTCACCTACTTCCCAAACTTCTCTTTTACCATTTCTATATACAACTATTTCTGAATCTTTTAATAATCCAGATTCTTTTCTAAAAACAGAAAAACCTTCTGCTACAGATGGTTTTAAACTGGCAGGGTTATCAACAACTGATTCTAATTCTTTAGCTGAAATTTTTGTTTCTTTAGTTCTTTTAATTGAAAGTTGAACTTCTGGAAAAATATCACCACCCATTATATCTTTTGGATGAAGTTTTCTTACTTTTTCAATCATTTCTATAAATGATAAATTGGCTTCGTTTCTTTTAGCAATAGTAATGTAAGTAGATATATTATTATATATACTTTCAAATGGGTCTACTATTTGTCTTTTACTACCTTTAAAAAATTTTAAAGGGTTTCTAACATTTTTAGAAAAATTACCTCTGCCAGAACCATCAACAAAATCTCTGTAAAAAGGAACAAAATCTTTATTAGCTTTTAATGCGGCTTGATAAGTTTCTTTAGGTATAACACCAGCATCATATAAATATTTTAAAGATAGTTCAGAAGTTTTAACAACCTCTCTAAATGGTGCTTCAAGTTTAGGATTTTCTTTTACAAATTTTTCTGCAGCTTTAATATTTACACCTGTTTCAAGTTTTTGAGAACTTTTTTCTATAGCTCTTTTAGAAATAGAATACCTAATAAAATCTTTATATAAATCTGTATTATTTATTTTATATTTTGTAAATATTGATTTTAATGCTGGTCCTACAATTTCTCCTGTTTTATAATCTATTGCACCTTTTTCAATAAAACTTTCTATTGGACCTTTAACACCATGTAATAATTGAAAATTCTCATAAGGAGAAATTTCTTTTTCATATTTTACACCAAACTTTTCAGCTTGTTTTACAGCTCTTTTATATACATGGTTTTGATCTATAAAATTATAAAACAAATCATCTATAAAACCTTTTGTGCTAAATGTTCTTGGCTTGGTATCGTAAGCAATACTTTTATCTAACTCTGATCTAGTTTCATCTATAATTTTATTAGGTTTATCTTTTGTACTTATTGGTTCTAATTTAATATCTTTTTGTTTTATAGAAACATCTTTGTAGGCTCTTGGTATTTCAATATTTGTAGAGTTTAAATCTTCCCATATTGTTCTGTCTTGTATTAAATCTTCTATAATATCTACAGGTTTTTTACCTGTTTTTGCAGATACATTTTCTAATTTTTGTTTTGATGCTTTAATATTAAATGGTGCAAACAACAAGGTTGTAATAGCAAAATCTTCTGCTGTAGGTAAACCATCTCCTAATACAGCACCAGCTGTACTATAAGCACTAGATTGAGCTAATGTTTTTGGTATAAAAGAAGTAACTCCTAAAGCTGAAGGTAGTTTGTAAGCAGCATATAATTTTGCAGCAGTTTTAGCTCCTTCACTTAAACCTTCTTCTATAAATATATCCCACCATTCTGCATAATTTTTAACTTGACCTTTTGCCAATGCTTCTGTGTACATTCCTTGAATAGCACCTGCAGTAAATCCACCACCAACAACTGCACCCCCGGGTCCAGCTGTTAAACCTCCAACTACTGCACCCGGAATAAATGTTGGTAGTTCGGCAACTAAACCTACAGCACCTTCTGTTAATTTTTCTAAAAATCCTGTACCTTCTGGTTTTGGCATATCTACTTCAAAACCAAACTCACCTGTTGAGTGATATTTAATCATCTTATTAACACCAGATGCTCCTAGTGCTTTTTTTACATAAGGTAAAAATTGATACCTCTCATCACTACCTAATAAAAATTTTTCTATTGCACCGGCTGCATTTACTTCTTGAGGTATATCTTCAATACTTTCCATTTTAGAAAAATCAATGTCTTGAAAATTTTTTACTTCTTTTTCTACTTCTGAAGATATAGACTTCCAATAATTTTTTTCATTTTTTCTGTCAAAAGGTACAACTCCAAATGCTTCTGTAATTTTTTCTGCAGGTATACCCGCACCAATCATATCTTCTACTTTTCCTTTGCTCCAAGTATTTATTTCTGTAGAAGAAGCTCCAGCTGCAGTTAGGTCTTTAATCTGCTCTGATATAGTTGTCATTTTAAATAAATCCAGCTTTTTCTTGTTTAAGTAAATTAGAAACTTTTTCCATAGATTTTCTTATTCCTTTTTTTCCTAATTCTTCAGCATTTATATATTCGTCATTTCTTAAAAATTCTTCTGCAGCTTCTTTAAATTTTCCTGCATTTATTAATTTTATTGTTTCGGTAGATTGTCCAACTGAACCTCTGTAATATTCATAAAATAATGCAAGTTGTAAGTTTTCTGAAAATTGATTAAACAAAGGTATTCTATTTTGTATTTCATCTAATCTTATAGTTATATCTTCTTTTAAGTATTCTAATGCTTTTTCTTTTGTTATTGTATCACCTTCTTTAATAGATGATCTATTTCTACCATAACCTATAGTAAAATTTTTTTCTTTAAAAAGTTTTTTTGCTTTTAACAATAAACCTTCTTCATCTATTATTAATTTTTCAAATTTTTTATAAGGTGCTAAACTAATTTTACCTGCTTTTACTTTATTATTTTCTCTATCTTTTTGTAGTCTTTCTAAAAATCTTTTAGGCGGATTACCTTCATCATCATAAGCATAAAATTGACCTTTGTATTCAATTCCCGGAAAACCATCATAATCACTTATTTCAAGAACATTACCATCTATTATCATTTGATCAGCTCCTTTATCAAATTCTTCTTGAGTAATATCGCTAGTATCTAGTAAATCTTTTCTTAATTTTACTCTACCCGGAAATTTATAATCTAAATATTCTTGTGAGTTTAAATAATTTTCAACTGATCCATATTTTTCCTCACTGTAAGGTGGTACTTCAATATTATTACCAGATACTTCAGCAGATTTTTCTGCAATAATTTGTGTAATAGCATCTTTGTCTGATTTATAAATTTGTATTAAACCTTTACCTATATAATTTTTGCTAGTTTTATCTAATAATTCATCTACATTTATTCCTTTTTGTAGACCTTCATTAAACCTTAATATCATTTGAGATTGAAAGTTATTTAATCTATTATCTGTTGTTGTATCAATATATTTTAATGAACTTTCTCCTTCAATAGATGGTTGTAATGTTTCTATTAGTTTAAATAACTTATTATTGTTATTCATAAAATCTGGATTATTTGTGTTAGGCAATAAGTAGTTTAAATAAAATCCAAATTCAGCTTTTGATATTCCTTCTCCAACTCTTTCTGTAATACTTTTAGCTTCTGTTTCACCCGGTAATGTAAATTTAGTTATATGATCTTTTACTTCTCCAGATAATATTTTTTTTTGTATTTCAAAATTTTTATAATATTCATTAACATTATTAAATTCTTCTTGTCCAACTTTTGTAGACAAATCAATTATTTGATTTTTAGAATCTAACTCATAAGCATTAGTAGGATCGCCAAATACTTCATTTATTTTTAATAAATCAATAGTTTCTAAAAAATCTGAATTATTAAATAATTTAGTATAATCATTTACAGCTTTTTGTTTATTTTCATTTAAAAATGCTGTTTGTCTATTATTTAATTCTGAAGTGTTATCTCTTCTTTTGGTTTTTGCAAAATCTATAATTGCAGCCTTATCAGCTTTAGGTAATTTTTGCCATTGTTTAATTAAATCTATATTACCATTAAATGTACCATCAACAATTTCTTGATAATCATCTACAAGTTGTGATGTTGTGCTATCTTCATTTAAGTTTAAAGCAAAAGTAAATAGCTGTTTATTGTTTTCTAATATTTGACCATCTGCAGCATTAAGTAATTTTTGTTTTTCTTCAACTGATAAACTTGTTAATTTACTAATATTTGCTTTTAAAAATTCTGGTTGAGAAACTGCAAGAGAAGCTCCTAAAGTATTTTCTCCAAATTTTAAATATAATTCTGCTTGTTGTTTTTTAACACCAGAATCTTGTAATGTAGTGTCTTGTTCTATTCTTGAAAGAACATTTTTTTTATAAGCTTCTAAATAACTAATTCCATTTAATTTTAATGCCAAAGCATCTTTCATAACAAAATCATCTGTTATTTTTTTAGTATCTTGAAACTGTGTATTTCTTGAATCTAATAATGCTTTTGTTTTAAATATACCTGCAGTAGCATAGAATTTTTTTTCTAATGCTTTTTTAGTAAAATTGTCTAACTCTCCAACTTTATTTGTTTGTGCATACTCCCATAATTTATTAACACCATTGTCAAAAGAATTAGAAGCATCACCGGGATTACCATTTGCTCCTGTTTCACTTTGTATTGTATATAATCCTTTAGTACCATTATCTTGATTAACATATAAATCAGCAAGTATTAGTGTTGCTTTATTATCTGCTTCTAATTTTTTTTCTTTTACATACTCATTTGACAAAGTTTTTTGTAATGATTGTGTTGCAGTAAATATATTGTTTGCTGGAGACATTTGTATATTTGACGTAACACTTCCAGTTTGTGTTGTCATTTCTGCTCCAGATGTAAATGTAGGTATTTTTGGCATTACTGATTCCTTGATCTGTTAGAAGATTTAGATTGTAATCTTAAATTACCTTTACTATTATTTCTTGGGTTTCTATCTTTGTGATCTACATCTCTACCCAATATACTAGAACCAAGTTTTTTTTTCATAATTCTTCTTGCACCATTTCTACCAGCTCTATTTTTTTTTTGTTCTGATTTAGAGTGATAATTTTTATATTCTGATTTATAATCTCTCATATTATCCTGTCATTGTTAATAAACTTGAACCAGCAGAACTTGCAATTTGTATTTGTTGCATTTTTGCGTTCATTCTAGCCATCTCTCCATTTATTCTAGCAAAATTTGCTTCTTCTAATTTTTGTGCTTTACCTATTTCAGTATTATATTTCATCATTTGTATTTCTAATTCTTTTTCATATAAATTTGAAAGTTTAATATTTGCAGATGTACCACTATCCATAACAACACCAGATTTAGCAAGAGCTACATTGGTAGTTCCTTCAAGTTTTTCAAATGCTTTATTAAATCTTGATAGATCAAGTGCTAACTTATCATCTAAAATTTTTGCTTCATTTTCTTTAACTAAAGCATTTCTATTAGATACGTCTTGATTAAATTTACCTATAGCTCCTGCTTGACTTATTCCAGCAAGTGCTGTTCCGCCAACTATATAAGGTGCTGCTGCTGCTAATGGAGCCATTAAAATATCCTCGCATACATATATTGATCTGTGCCATCAAAACCAAACTTTTTCATTAAACCTTCGTTCTCCAAACCTAACCACTCTGCAAATCTTAAACCTTGTTTAAAATCTTTTCTAATTGCAGTTTGTACTCTTTCTATATTGTGTTGTTTGGCAACTCTAGCAAAATCTTTTTTGATTGCTTTTGCTACACCTAGTGGATGTTTCCACATTTCACTTGATGCTATAACCCAACCTTCTGCAACTCTACCCCAAACCATTTTCATTCCAGCAGCAAAAATAGGATCGTTATTTACAATACCAGTAAAAGCTAAATGATCTTGTTCTAAATTTTTAGCATCACCTTCTACATTAATGTAGTGTCTATCTGCTTCTAATACTTTGTGGTTCATTTGACAGGATAATATAAACTGTCCATGAGCCTTTGTGTAAGGTACTATATGTAGTGTATTATCCATCATTTGTTACTAGCCTTGGGTATAGTGATAAAATTGTTAAAGGTAAAGGTTGAGTTTGCCTTACAATCATAAATCCATCTGTATCATAATCTCCTCTAAATTCTACTTCTTTATCTCCTGTAAAAGGTGGAATACCTTGATCCATAGGATTAGCAGAAGTTCTAAAAGGTACTCTTTCCATATTGTTTAAATCTGGTCCTACTTCAACACCAACACTTTCGTATAGTCTTGCAGTAACTTCATATATTCTTTTTGTTTTAGCTTGTGATGTACCATTCTGTGAACCAGCATCTATTCTCATAGTTTTTAATAATGATGTATAACCTAATCCAACTTTAATTTTGTTTGCAAATCTATCTAATGTAATAGCATTTGATGATACAGTTTTTGTAGGGTGTGTTGCACCATCAGCCAATATACTTACTACTTGACCTTCTAAATGATTTAATCCAGCTACAGAATTAACAACCTGCTTAACAGTTGCACCAGATGTATGAGCTATTGCTGTAGTTATGTTTTGACCTCTTGTACATCCAGTTAAATTATTTGTAGATTTACCTGTGTAAGTAATTATTTCTCCACCAATTTTTATTGTACCAGATGATGTAAAGTCTGTTCCAGATGCTACAATAACTGTTGTAGCTGTTGCAGAAATATCGCCATTTAATGTTGATGTTGCACCGCTGTAAGAAAGTTGAGAATCTAAAAAATTAAATGTAGTGTTATCTGTTTCTGTAAAATCAAATGTGTTTAGATATTCTACATATCTTTTTGTAGCACCATTAATAGTTCTTTTAATAATCATATATAATTCATACTCACTATCTTCAGTTGGTATAACTGCAACTGATTCACATACTGCTTTACCAGTTCCAAATGCTCCACCAAAAACATGTCTATGCCAAGCAACTACTTCTTGTTCTCTTTGATAAGTAAGTGCAACTAATTCACCATCTCCTCTAACGCACCAGATAATTGCTAAAGGTTCTTCTTGGTATGCCATCTCTACAATACCTCCTTCAGTAATGTGTTCGGCAAGGATGGTAAGATCGGGTGCTGTATAACCATCTACGTCAAAGTTATAAGCTAGTTCTCTAATTTTTCTTTTAGCACGTTGTAAAAATAATGTTGCGTTACCTACAGATATACCATCTACATTTGCTGCACCATGGTTAGATTGTTTTTTAATCATAATGTTAGTAGGGGTAATGGCATTATTATCTCCACCGCCAGTAACTGCAAACTCACCACCTGCTGTACCTATAATTAAAGTTCTAGTTGATGCTAGAAATCTAATTGCATTTACTTGGTTGGAAGCGATTGTATAAATAATTGCATCATCATCTGCTACAGTACCACCAATGTTTGCATCCATGTTTTCATAATCACCAGATTTAGAAAGGTAAACTGTTTGTGGATTATTAAGTGTTGCAGCAAATACCAATCGTTGTTCAAAAAAAGTTACACAAGCAGGATGACCAGTGGTGTCAGAGAAAGCACCAAGAAACCAATTAGTAATAGCATTAGCATTTGCAAAAGCTGTAGTTACATTTACTGTTACTTCTGTAGTATTTGTTCTGCCGGTAATTGTACCATAACCATCATTAAAATGTATTTGTCTACCAATATCTGTTACTAAAAATCCAGAACCACCATTGATACCTGTAACCGCAGATGCTGTAATAGTTCTTGAGCCTGTTGATGCAGATGATGGTGTTAGTGTTGTTGAGGTAATGTTAGAATCTAAAAATGGTCCATTAGTAAAATCTACTTCTGTTAATGACCATGATGTATGACCTGTTCTAGATAATTTTCTAGTTTTGTGGCTAGGGTGCGTAATATACATAATGTCAGCAGATTGTGCAAATTTAATATCAAACAATTCTGCTTCTAAATAAGGTGATGTAATTTCATAAGGTGAACCACTAGATAATATTTGACCATTGTCTCTGTAGAATCTAATTTTTTGATCGCTAAATTCTAGTATGTAAGTTTGTGTAGTTGAAAATTCAAAAGGAATAAGTCTTGTAGATTTTGAACTATCTCTTACTTCTGCAACATAAGTTGTTCCGGGTCTACGAGCTGCCGCACCATGAGGATAGATAACCATATTTTCTACAGTTGCACATCCAGCAGAATATTTTGCTAAATCATTTCTACCATCTAATCTTGGTGATAACTCACCTGCTGTAAAATTTGAAAGTTGTGCAGCTACTCTAGCCATTTACTAATACCTTGAGTTTATAAATGTACCTGCATCTACAATATCTGACATACCATTTTCTTGTCTTATGTTTTGACCTTCTGTTGAATCTACAAACCTAGCATCTTTTAATTTTTCTTGGTAAGTAACTAGCATGTTTTGTGATGTAGTATTGTTTGATGTTATAGCATAAGCAATGTCTGAACCTAATGCAGCAGATAATGTTTCTCTTAATAATTCGTCATATTGATTGGGATCTTCTACTCTTGATATATATAATATCTTCATAGTTTCATTATTAGATAATATTGATCTACCTTCTACTTGATAGTTAGAATCAAAATCTAATATTCTTAATAACCTTAAACAATCACCCGGTAAATCAAATTTAAACTTGTAACCCCATGGAGGAGTAGTTGTTGATTGTGCTAACTCTACTCTTTTTTGTAAGCAGTTCCAAGGGTGTGATCTGAATACTGCGTCTCTTACTTGAGTATATCTTGAGTTGCAAAGTCTAGCATTTTTTGAATCTTCTGTTAGTGAAAGTATTGTTGTTGCACCTAATTGGTTTAATGCTCCATTGCAAATATCTACTGTTGATGCCATACTACTTCCTTATAATATACTTACGTCTGATTTGTCTATCTTTTTCTAACGCAAATATTTCTTCTGTTGTTCTTTCTTCTTTAGTATCAAAGCCATAATGATTTTTAGAATCGTTTTGAAACCTATCTACTAATACATACCTATACACATAATTATCTTTTTTAAAATGTAATACAGGTTTTAAATCTTGTATTTTCTTCATGCACTCTAGGGGGTTTCCACTCTCGCTTCCACCCCCTAAAATTTTATTTATTAGTCTAGAACGTATGTCATCTGAACTGTAATAAGTCCAGTTGCATTTGCTCCAGCAGTAGTTGCTGTAACTATCAATCCATCTGGTGAATCCACAAGTGAATTTTCACCTAAAGCTGTAGTAGTAGCAATGTTAAAAGATGTAAGTGAAGTTGAAGCAGCTGCTGCTTTGTATTCATCTACATCTGCCGCTACAGCAGTGCCATCAGCTTGTGTATAAGCTGCATGACCTATTGATAGAGTTGTGCTTGAACCAAGTGCTGCATGATTCACTCTTCCACCAATAATTCTAGCACCATCTGGTAACTTGAACATATTGATAGTTTCTTGAGCTGCATCCGCAGTAAAATCTGCGTAAGCAACTCTTACTCTACCATGAAGTTCAGTAGTACTGATCTTTGATGGTGAAGCCGCAACTGTTTTTGCGTATTGTGTTGAATTAGCCATAATTATTTCTCCTTTAAGCTATGATTAGTTTGCAAGAACAGAAATAACTTTCGCTTCTTCCATTCTAGTTGCACCGATTGTTTGACAGTAATACACTTGAGTAGCGTAAGATTTATCTGATCTTTCGTCTATTCTAGCAGTTACGTCTTTACCAATACCAAGTAAAATACCATCTTCTGCGAAGGCAATACATTGAGTATTTCCGGCTCCATTTGTAGTAAGTCTATTAGACACATGAAATTTGAATCCCATAAAAGAATCAATTTCACCTTGTACTAATGCTTTAACTGTATTGAAGTCAGATGAAGTAACAGTGGTGTTATTTAACAAATCTTGAATCTCTGTTGGAGAAACAACAATGTGTCTTTTGATTGAAGGATCAACGTCTCCTGCATCAAGTTTTTGTTTTGCTAAAGCTAATTTTGCTATGTTCATAGTATTAGCTCCACCAGTACCAACTGCTGTAATATTAGCTGCAGGTAATGCAACTGCTGTTCCACCAGATACTCCAGTGTTAGCTGTTCCAAGTGCTGCTGCAATAATTACATCATCCATTGCTCTTCCCATTGCATAAGCTGCTGCTTTTGCGTAAGAAGAAGTTGGATCAATTAGTAATCTAACTTTGTCTTGTTGATCAATCAAATCAGCAAATTCATAATCTGCCAAGCTACATCTTCTTCTTGAGTGAGGTGTATCGATTTGTGGTGTATCAGAATGTCTACTCGTTTTAAGTTGAGCTGTTACTTTTCCAATTTGGTCAAAGTAAGCATCTTTACCAACGATAGATTCTATTCTAACTGCGTCTCTTAATAGAGAACCCATTTGTTGTGATAACATTTGTATATTGGCAGAATACTGCTCTACAAATGCTGTTGTTATTTGTGATGACATATTTGTCTCCTGTTTACATTATTGTTATTATAAAAAACAGAATAGTTCTCCATCAATAATGATAGGCAATTCTTGGATTTAAAGTCTTTTAGACCAGAAGTCTATTCCTTCTTGTCAGTAAGGTTCGTGGAACTTGTCTTACGAATTTTCTTACCTACTATCCAATTATAATATTTTTCTGCGATTGGCAAGGGATCATTTTTCTGTAACTCTGTTCCTGTTTCTTTAACCAACCGCAATACTTCTAATCGAATTTCATTATCATTAAGATTGTTTATCTGCATTGAGCATCTCTCTTAATGTATAAACTTGTTGAACTATCTTATCGTGATCTGGATGTTGTTTGTTCCAATATGGTCCATCAGTGTCATTAGTAATAGCTGATATTTCAGATTCAATATCTGTAACTGAATTTACACTTTCACTTTCAGTTGCAACCATTTTATCTTCTGACATCATACTAGCAATCTTTGCAAAACCTTTTATTATTTCTGGATGATCACCAACTCTTGTACCATCTTGTAATTGCATATCTAATACTTCTGGATTAATATTTGCTTTTGCTAATGCACCAGCTTGTTGTACTTTAGAATCAAAGTCTCTACCCCATTCTGATCTTAACTGTTGTTCAGATTGAGCTTGTGCAGTTTCAGTATCTATCTTTGCTTGTTGCATAGAACCTTCCATATTATTTTTATAAAAATCTAATATGCCTTCTGCTTGTTTATTATTTAAACCAAGTTTGTGAGATTGTTCTGCAAAATTTTTTATTGCATTTTCATCCATGTTTACAACATCTGATTCTACATTTAAACTATATTTGTCTGGAGTTTCTGGTCTGCCAAGTTTTGCATAAACTTCATTCCATTGATCTTCTGTTGAATTTTTATTTGGTACAGCAACTTTATCTTGACCAATCATTCTTGTTGCATTGATGTAAGATTTTGCTAACGCATCTATCTCTGTAAACTTTTCAATGTTTGGATCGTTTCTAAATTCTTCACTGATAGAACTTTTCCAACTTGCCGGAGTATCTCCAGTTGAGACAGGTGTTGCAGTAGGTTGAGGTGTTTCTGTACTTGTTGTTTCTACAGGCACAGTTTCTTGTGTTATCTGTTCTTCTGACATTATTTATCCTTATTGTTTTGCAGCATTGATTTGACAAATAGAATGACGCTGCGTTGTCCTTCCATGTAGGCACTTTCATGGCTATCACCTTTTACGTTAGTGGTAGAATGATAATGACATCTTTTTTCAAGGTCAGATAAAACTTCCTTACCTTCATCTGTACTGAATATAAATTTGTAGTTATTTTGTAATTGTTTTAAAAACTTTTCTAGTTGTTTTGTTTCCATACTATTCCACTAATGCTTTTGCTTCTTCTGGCAATGCTTTTGCTAGTGGTGCTATATCTCCTCCGGCTTGTGCAACTTGTTGCATCTGTGCCATTTGTTGTTGTTGTTCTGCTGCTGCTGCAGCTTCCTCTCTTTCTGCATTAACTTGTGATTGTAACTTCAGTACCTTTTGTGGAATACCCACAAGATCAGCTACATGTTTAACAAGTGCATCAAAGTTTATGTAATCAAATACTGGAGCAACATTAGCAAGTGATCCTAATATTTCTATACCTCTAGTAATTGATGAAAGTTCTGTAGACTTTTGTGCTTTAGCAAGTGGTGATACATATTCTATTTCTATGTCTTGACCAGATAAAAATTCTGGTGCTTGAGCAAATTGGTTTCTTCTTAATAAAATATTAAAGCATCTGTCGATTAGTGGTTTTAATAATTCTGATTGTAGTCTGCCAAGGACAGGACCTAGTAGTCTCATCTTCTCTTCGTTACGTTGGATAACTTCTGTTGCTGTCATTTGCGGACCTGTTTGTAACATCAGTTGATCAACATAAAAAACATTTCTAATAGCAGTTCTTCTTTGCTCTTCCATATTTAAACCTAGTGGATTGTTTGCACCAATGTTTAATGGTTCTATTCTATCTCTTGTACCGCTTCTGTAAAAGTTTAGTCCACCCGGTACAGTTCTTACAGGAAGTAAGAAGCCATCATCCGGAACTAATAGTGGTGGGTCTACTTGTTTCTGTGCGGCTTTGATTGTAGTTTTTGACATTTCATTTAGCATCTTTACGTCTGGCAAAGCTGTCATTGCAGGTGATCTACCATATATCTCATGTGATGCTTTTAAATATCTTGGCACTACGAAAGGGAACTCTTGGAAACCAGATACTGATAATTCATTACCACTATCCATTTCTATGTAGACAGATTCAAATGGCATGTTCTCTGTATCTTTTAATTTAGGATTGTAATCTGATCTTGGATATACAACATGTAATATTTCTATTTCATTGTAAGGGTCTTTAACTGATTGTGCTTGAACTTCTCTTGATACGTTTTTACCAAACTGTTGCATTGCTGCTCTGATTGATAATGTAAACTTTCTGTAAACTGTATCTATTCTACCTTTGTCATCTTCAGCAATATATATTTCATTGATGTGTCTTGTAGAAAATTTTAATACATCTTCATTATCTTCTTGGATGTGCATGGCTGCAGTACCAAAAGTAATTAGGTCGTGATACAATTCAAATATTTCTTGTTGAAAGTTTGATCTGTTAAATGCAGAGTACATAACTTCGGTTGCATCTTCTAACCAAAGTTTTGCTTCATCTTCCATTTCTAATGCTGAATCTTTAAATCTTAATGAGAACCAAGGTGTAGATGGATTTGTTAGCATACCATGTAATGATGCTGCTAATAATTCTACTGCTTGTATTGGAGATGAATCAAAAATTAATTCGTTTCTTTTATCTCCTCTTGATCTTCTTTTAGTAACATCAGCTTTTCTTGGTTGCATATAGTCTGCAACTTCTTGCCAATGATTTTCCCAGTTAGCTCTTTGACTTCTTAACTTGCCAAACCTTGCTAATAAATTTTTTGTTAAATCTGTTTTTGCCATTAAACTACTTGTCCTAATAAACTTTTCTTACCTAACGAATAATCTGCTGAAGTTTTCATAACACCTTGTGAAGATGTAAGGGTATTTTTTCTTCTACCTTTTTTCTTTGTTTGTCTTGCATCATATTCTTTTTTTTCTTCTGCAACTTTTGTTTCTTCTGGTGTTTTTTCTTTAGTTAAAATAGTTTGTCCACCTGCAGTAACTTTTTGTGTTTGAACATTGTTATTTCTATCTCTTCCATATCCAGAATTAACATTGCCAGCAGCATCTATTTTTCCATCCAATCTATCTTTCATATAATTTTTATAACCTTGTTCAGTTACACCATATTTATTTCTTGCTTTATTTGTTCTTGGATCGTTTTTAAAAAAATCTACATTTTTATCTAAAGATTTTTGTCCAATAGCATTTAGTATTGTTGAACCCGGAACTAATGGTGGAACTTTATTAAATTTTAAATTATCAAGACTTGATCTTCCATCTTTTATTTTATCTTTAGCTACTTTTTTTCTACCATCTGCTATTTGTTTTTTGGTATAATTAGTATATTGATTTACCCTATTATCTTCTCTATTATTTCCAGTGTTGCTTGGTGTAGATTTTTTTTGTGAAGAAGATTTTTTTGTTTTTCCACTAGACGTGCTTTGATAATTTTGCCTTCTATCGTCAGCTGATGTAAATTTAACCATATTATTTCTTACCTAATAATGATTCTAATTGTTCTTCTTCGGATTCTTGAATACCCATAGGACCAGTTAGTATTGTTTCTTTTTTACCTCTTTTTCTTCTTCTTAAATCAGCTTGTTCTTTTGCAATTCTTTCTTTTTCTTCCGGTGAAATTTCTTCACTAGGTGGCTCCGGTGCTGGAGGTGGTGGTGGCAATGATGGCATTTTTGGTTTGAATATTGAACCCATAATTAAATAATCCTGTAACTATTATCTGCTACACTTTGTGGAGCTGATTGTCTAGTATTAATTTCTTGTAGTCCAACTGCTAGGTAACGCATTGCATCACAAGCATGTGAACTCCAATCGTGTACAGGCTTTGATCTAAACATTCTATTTTTATCAATATACTTCCTGTGATAATGTCTTAACGCATCTATTAACTTTTTGCAATGGTCAGTATCAATCCAACATCTAGGTAAGGTCATAGTGGTTGCGTGTATACCATCCTCTAGTGGAATTTTTGGAACAACTTTAAATCTTATTCCTAATTGATATGCGACCTCTCTCCGGGTTTTGCCATTGCCAAAATCGGTAACTTCAATGTCGTGTGGTGCAAAGTGATCTTTGTAAATATACTCTTTCTCATTTATCATCTTAATGTAATAAGGTAATCCTTGACCTCTCTCTTCATGGTAATCAATTATATTTATGCTTCTGCCTAACTGCTGATAAAAGATTATACTACTATGGTCGGAGACCCCAAGATCCCATGCTGTAGATACTGGTAAGGCAGGATCGTATGGAACTCTTGTAAGGTGTTTATCATCATCTAGTTTTGCTATAACATCTCCATATACTGCTCCTTCGATATTGGCTATCCAATCACACTCAAATTCTTGTAGGTATTTCTTCTCACCCATCACTTCTTTTGCCTTGACCAACTCATCATTGTCTACAATCTTGGTATCTGATGCTTTAGCTTTGTAGTTAAACCAATCTTCTGCACCTTGTGCATGTTGGTACAGTTCATAGAAGTTGTTGTTCATTCCCATAGGTGTACCAATAAAAACACAGTAACCTTTTCTGTCAGATAGTGCGGGTCTAATTATTTCTGGGAATAACTTACTATTGACATTTGCGTATTCATCAATCACGCAGCCATCTAAATATATACCTCTTAATCCATCTGGCGATTCGGAGCCTAGCAAGGTGATACGAGAACCATTAGGTAGGTCTACACGCAGTTCTGTTTCGTTAAACTTGGTGTGGGGTATCTTGGCGGTAAACTGTTTCATGTAATCCCATGCAATACTTTTGGCTTGTTTGAATGTCGGAGCTATGTATGCAAACCTAGGGTTGTTAAGTTTGGACAGTAATGCTGACCTAATTAGGTGGTTGATCATACATACTGTTTTGCCAAATCTTCTATGGCATACCAATACATTCCATCTGTGCTTGTCTATCTGTCTGTGCAAGTGAGCTTGATGTTTCCTTGGTGTGTAAGGTATTTTAATATCCATATCTAGTGTATCATGTCTGACTTCATACTAGATACAGGTTGGTAATCAAAACCCATATTAAGCATTGCATAAGTAATAAATAGATCAGCTGTTATTTTATTGGGAAAGCCATAGAACTTAATAATGACATTATTTGTACCTTCTTCTATGTAAGCAACTGAATCTAAATCATCTGCACTAAAGTAATCCATATACTACATGTAGTGGATTTTAAAAAAAATAAAATAGAAAAGATGTGTTTGTATAAAGGGGTGGGTGGCTGTAAGGGTGTCCTCAAGTCCGGTCTATATATATATATAAAAAAGCGGTAGGTTTTTGGGGGTATAGGGGGTCAAGATTTACAAAAAAGAGGGTGTTGTTCTATATATATATCTTTTTTAGATTAGTGATAAATAAATGTTACCGGTAATAATACAGTTAATGATTATATTTTTAAGATAGGTCAGTAATACTGTCGTTTGTTTTAACGCATAAAAAAAGTTGATGCTCTATGAATAGGAATAGGAACTTTTTAAATTTTATTTGATCTTAACTATTTCAACCAAACATTAGAACCATTATAAACTACAATACTGTTGCAATTATATCACATTAATAATAATTAAATCTTTTTTGTATATGCCTTATTCATGCCTTATTATTATATTATCTTTAATTATGTTTAAAACAAATCAACCAAAGGAAACTATGACAAAGCAAAGAAAACTAATACAAGTTAAATATCCACCATTTGATACAACAGTTAAAACTTATGCTGACATTTATAAATATGAAGATGAAATGACAGAAAAAGATCACAAAGATTTAAAAGCTGAAATATTTAAAAATCAACAATACAACCAATAGAAAGGAAACTATGACAATAACATTAGAAAAAGCAATTTTAATTATAAAGCAACATGGGAACCTAGATGAAATTTATGATTTTTTTAATCAATTAGGTACTAAAAAAGATTATAAATTAAAAGACGTTAAATCATGGCTAGGATATTAATTGCCTAATTATAGCCATAATAATTTATTAACTTTAAAAAACTAACGAAAGGAAACACAATGAAAGATACAATTACAGAATACACATTTACAGATACAATGATTAAACATGGTTTCAGCTACGAGGGAACAAAAGCATTATTTGAACATCTTGAACAATACGAGCAAGATTGCGATCACGAATTGGAATTTGATCCAATAGCTTTTAGATGTGAATACCATGAGTTTGAAGATTTAGAAGAAGCTAGAGATAATTATAGTAATGATTTTGATACACTTGATGAGTTAAGAGATCGTACAACAGTTATTGAAATTCCAAAATCTAAAAGGTTAATAATACAAGCATATTAATTATGCCTAATTATAGCCATATTTATTTATTAACTTTAATTAACTAACGAAAGGAAACTATGAAACAAATAGAAAAACTAACAGACAGAATAGCTAACGAATTATGTTGGCAAGAAGTAGATTGGATTAATGAAATTAACGAGCATAAACTTTTATATTATAAAACTTATTTTAATTTAGTTTATCAATATGGGTTTGATAAATTTGAAAAATTAATTTTATCTAAAATAGAAAAAATAAGAGAAGATCATTTTAAAAAATTTTACTCTACAATTAAATAACGAAAGGAAACAATGAACAAAGTAAATATAATCGCTTCAATCGTAGAGGGTGAAACCCTTTGCGATTTTGGTTTATTAATGGAAGATACAGAATTTAAAAATTTATTAAAAGCTGTAATTAATTTACCATTAGAGGAAGCAACATCACAATTAATAAACAAAGCTAACGAAATAAGTTAATCAACTGAAAGGAAACAACACAATGAAAGTACAAAACATAACTAGCAACAATGGAAATAAAATAGCAAATCAATTTATAATTACTGATGATATTGGAAACGAATATTATCAGAGTTATAATTCAACAATAGTTTATAAAGATTACAATTATAATGAGGGAAATGATTTACAAAATGATAAATCATTAAAAATATACCTTGACCAGAAATATTGGAATTATAGTAACACTACCGGCAAATATAGAAATATATTTCTTAATGAAACTATAAAAGACACACGAGCCAAAATTAAAAGCGGTGAGTATATCTTAACAGACTTAAATAAATAGAAAGGTAAATATGAAAATAGATAATAATATGCCAGATGAATTTTTTGATTGGTTAAGTGATTGTCCTGTTCAATGGTTTTTAGGTCAATGGGATAAAGACAGTATGAATTATACTTTTAATGTACCAGATGAAGAAAACACAGAAAGCGAGAAATAATGGAGAATAAAAAATTTAAAGATATGAGTTTAGATGAATTATTAGAAACTGATTTATCTTTAGATAATATAGATGATATAATTGAATGGGATTATCAAGTAGAGAAAAAAAAAGAAAGCGAGGAATAATGAGTAAAAAATATCTAGTAAAATTTAATTGTATCATTGGTGATTATGAACATTTAGATAGTTATATTTTTGATAAACAAATGTCAGAATATCAATATTGTAAAAAGTTTTGGAATTTATCAAAAAAAAATGAACTTAAAACAAATGTTTTTTGGGATGATTTTGAAATGAACGCAATAGAAGTTTATTCAGAAACAGAATTAACAAAAAAACAATATAATGAATTGCAAGAATTGGGGGTTGCTTAATGAATGATGATAGTAGTAAATTAAGTAAATTAATCAATAACTACAACGATTATTTGGATAAACTAAAGAAAGAAGAAGATCACAGTTTAGCCATATTTTATGACTACGATATAGAACCATTGCCAAATGATTTGGTTGATATGGCTAACGAAAAAAACAAAAGGGAAAAATAAAATGACAAAAATAAATCAGTACGAGTTTAGCATTGAAATTGATGAATATATTTTTAATAGATTTGTTAAAGATAAAGTGAGAGAACCTTATAATAATTATGAAGATTACAAAGATACATTTCCTAATTGTAAATGTAATTTTATTTTAAGAGATCAAAAAGAAACAAATAAACAAAATGAACATAAAATATATTTATGGGATGTTTCGGAAAGAAAACCATTAAAAGAAAAAATAAATGCAATAAACAAAAATGAATAAACAACTACAAGAAAGGGAAAAATAAAATGCAATACAAAGAAGAAAATAAAACAAATAAAAATTGTCCAAAATGCTCATCTAAATTATATGAGGAAACAGTTAAAGAAATTGATTATCCTTATGTTTGCTTAAAGTGTAATGAAAATTTTTATAATTTTGAAATAAATGAATAAACAACTACAACAAATAATGATTTA
>Ga0208669_1000292_pt1 | contig 20295 bp, 14 predicted proteins | sample 21_taG_FD_184095 | JGI IMG/M metagenome (GOLD analysis project Ga0208669, IMG submission 184095) | Marine viral communities from the Subarctic Pacific Ocean - 21_ETSP_OMZ_AT15319 metaG (SPAdes) (version 2) | ecosystem: Environmental > Aquatic > Marine > Oceanic | place: Pacific Ocean | collected...
AAGTTAAAGTGTGTGGTGAATTGGGAATTGATTTCCAACAAGGACTTGGAAAGAAAATTCGTTCATCATCAGAAATGACTGGATTGGTAGAACACGACCAACCAAATGCATATTATAGAGACTAATGAGTGTAATAACCAAGTTAGAAGACGGCACGGAAGTAGACGATACTTTCGTAACGAGTATTGATTCCATTATGATATTAAAAGCTTTGATAGGTGATGATAAAGTATTTGATGAAAATCACGAGTGGACTGAATATGGTAAAGCCAAACTAAAAGAATTACAGAAAAAATGGTGTTTGGAAAATCAAACGGATAATTATAATAACTAATGAATATATCGTTAATACAATTAATAGATAAAGTGTTGAACTCAAAAGGTCAATCATTAAGCAAGACCAATGAGTATATGTGGTGGAGTCCTTTTGTATCACATCACAAACCTAAGTTACAAGTCAATATCCAAACGGGTAAATGGCATTGTTGGGTAAGTAATCAAGGTGGACATAACTTGTATCAATTATTTAAGAAAGTTGGTGCGGGATATAATGATTTCAAAGAGTTAAATACATTACTCGGAGATACATCTTTTTATCAGAAAGACAATGATAAGAAATCAGAAGTTATTCAATTGCCAAAAGAAATGAAATCTTTATCGGACCCATTTGATACATCAGTTATTAAAGAACACGCAATAAGATTTCTAAGAAAACGAGGATTTGATTCAGAAGATATCGCAAGATACAATTTAGGATATTGTTCAGAAGGACCATACAACAATAGAATTATTATACCGAGTTATGATTCAGACGGAAAGTTAAATTACTTTGTCGGAAGAGACTTTTATAACTCAAATTTTAAATACAAGAACCCACCATTTCCAAAAGATGTAGTCGGGTTTGACCTTTATATTAATTGGTCATTACCGATAATCTTGACTGAAGGTGTGTTTGATGCTATGAGTGTAAAAGGCAACGCAATCCCTTTGTTCGGGAAAAGTATTTTACCACAATTAGAAAAGAAAATAACGGAAAAACGAGTTAACTCTATATTTATTGTTTTAGACGGAGATGCTTTTAACGACGCTATCCAAATGGTTGAGAAGTTTACCGACAATGGTATTTCGGTTAACTTTGTAAAGTTGGACGGACAAGACCCCAACGATTTAGGTTATCGTCAAATGATTAATAAAATCCACGAAGCAGTTCCGATGAACTTTAAAACATTAATGGAAATGAAATTATATGGAAACAAACTACTGGCAAATTGACGAAGACTTATACAAGGTTCATATCAGTGCCGATGTATTTGAAAAAATAGTAAAAGAATTTAGTGTGGAAAATGCCGCTAAGTATATCAAAGACGGAGAGGTATTTGCATACGACATTATGGTTACAAAAGAAAAACTAAAAAGAGTGAATAAAAAGCTCAAGGAGATTGATTGATAGAATCAAAAATAAAGGTTCCATTTAGGAAACTAAAACACATACATCACATTAGTGATATCCAAATAAGAAATTTAAAACGACACAAAGAATACGAACAAGTATTTAACAAACTATATGAGGAAGTAAAAAAGAATCCAAAGAATGCTATCTCGTATATTGGTGGAGATATAGCACACTCTAAAACAGAGATGTCACCAGAGTTAGTGGACCAATTATCAAGGTTGTTCAAGAACTTAGCAGACATATGTCCATTAGTCATTATAGCAGGTAATCACGATGCCAATCTAAATAATCGTAATCGTATGGATGTTTTGACACCAATCGTGGAAAATTTAAATCACCCAAATCTACACTATCTAAAACGAACAGGTGTGTATAGATGTGCCGATACTAATTTAGTTGTGTGGGATGTTTGGGATAAAGAATCAGATTATATCAAAGCAAAAGATGTCAAACAAGACGGAAAAAATGTAGTATTGTATCACGGAACCGTAGATAGAAGTGAAACTGATTTAGGTTTCAAACTACCAAGTAAAGTCAAAATGAAAATGTTTAAAGATTATGACTTAGCACTATTGGGTGATATTCATAAAAGACAATTCATCAACAAAGAAGAAACTATCGCATATTGTGGTTCATTGATTCAACAGAATCACGGAGAAGATATCGGTAAAGGTTATTTACTATGGGATATGGAAACTCTTAAATCTAAATACATTGAGATACCAAATGACTTTGGATACTACACAATCAACATTGACAATGGTAAATTACCAGACCTATCAGATTTACCTAAGAAACCAAGAGTTCGTATTAGAGTAAGTAATACAAAACCTGCTCAATTGAAAAGAGTAATGACTCAAATACAAAAAGTAGCAAAAATACAAGAGTCAGTTGTAACAAGAGTTGACGGACTATCAAAAGATAAAATTCGTGATAACAAAATTAACATTGGTAATGTGAATAATGTAGGTTATCAATTTAGTTTGATTGAAGAATATCTAAATAATAATTATGCGGTTGATGAAGATACTATGATTAAGATTAACAAAATCTTAACAGACTTAAATTCTAAGATAGCATCAGAAGACATCATTAGAAATATCAATTGGAAATTAAAGAAATTTGAATTCTCAAATATGTTTAGTTACGGGGAGGACAATGTTGTTGACTTTACTAAACTAAATGGTATCGTAGGTTTATTCGCACCAAACGCATCAGGTAAATCAGCATTATTAGACGCATTAGCATTTTGTTTATTTGATATATCAACACGAGCAGTTCGTGCAAACAATATAATTAACAAAGCAAAAACCAATATGCATTGTAAATTAAACTTTGAGATTGACGGAACAAATTACTTTATTGAAAAGAAAGGTAAGAAGAATCTTCGTAGTGGACACGTTAAAGTAGATATTGATTTCTGGATGGTTGATGAAAATGGAGATACCACAAGTTTAAATGGAGACCAAAGAAGAACCACACAATTAAACATTAGAAAAGTAGTAGGGGATTTTGAGGACTTTGTATTAACATCAATGTCAAGTCAAAATGATTCTACGGTGTTTATCAATAAAACTCAAAAAGAAAGAAAAGAGTTATTATCTCAGTTTATGGGATTGAAGATATTTGATAGATTGTGGGTTCAAGCGTCAGAAGATATTAAAGATGTAAATGCTTTGTTGAATGACTTCAAGAAATCTGACTATGATTCAGAGTTGGCACAAATCACTAACGAACTCATCATATTAGAATCTAAGGAAAAAACTTTAAAAAGTCAAGAAGAAAATATCAAATCTGAAATAAAAGAATATCAAGAAAAGATAGAAAAAGAAACTAAAAATCTCAAACCAGTAGACCAATCCATTAGAGATATAGAAGTTCTAAAAGATGAAAGAAACAAAATAGAAGATTTACTACAAAAAGTTTCTCACGATAAAGACGGAACATTAACAGAACAATACGATTGTGAATTACGAATAACTGATATTCAAAACAAAATTAAAACTTATGAAAAGGACAATGTCCAAGAGAAGTTTGCACAATTAGAAAAATTAGAACAAGAAAGAGATTTGTTTCAAATAGAAGTAGATAAGTTAAAACTAGATGTAAAGATTAAATTAGAAAAGATTGAGAAATTGGGTAATCTAACATATGATGAGAATTGTGACCATTGTATGAGTAATCCATTTACATTGGACGCAAGAGAAACTAAGAAACACTTAGAAAAAGATAAAGAACTTGCTACAAAATATTTAACAAGAAAATCTCGTATGGACGACAAAATACAAACAATGTTTAAAGTTCGTGCATACAAAAAAGATTTAGATGAATTAGGTCAATCATTGGTTGAAGGTAAAACACGACACTCTCAACTTACATCTAACTTACAATATCTCAACGAACGAGAAGAGAACATACAGAATCAAATCAATTCTATTGTAAGTGAAATGGACAGATATGTCGCACAAGAACAAGATGTCGTCTTTAACCAATCGATTGATTTAAGAATACAAGACTTAAAATCAGAACAATACCTATTAGATGATAAATTAGAAGATACTAAATTAGCATCAACATCTATATTCGGTAATATACAGGTCTTAAAAAACAAAGAAACTCAAATCAATGAAAGTATTGATAAAGTAGAACAATTGGAAGGTGATTACCAAGCATACCAATATCTACTAAATGCTATTCAACGAGACGGAGTTCCTTATGATTTAATCACTAAATCTCTACCTACGGTTGAGGGAGCAGTAAATGATATCTTGGCACAAGTAGTAGACTTCAGTATTGTGTTTACTATGAACGGAAAAGACATTGACACTCATATCGTATATGATGACGATAGAATTTGGTCCTTAGAATTATCAAGTGGTATGGAACGATTTATTAGTTCATTAGCAATTCGTATTGGATTGATGAATGTAAGTAATTTACCACAAGGTAATTTCTTAGCAATCGACGAGGGTTGGGGAACAATGGATAGTGAAAATCTAAATTCAGTAGCACAATTATTCCAATACTTGAAAACACAATTTCAGTTTACATTTGTTGTATCTCACATTGAAACAATGAGAGACTTTGTAGATACACTTTTAGAAATTAAAAAAGTAGACGGAAGTTCATCAGTCAGATTTAGTAGATAAAACATTCGTTGGTTTAGAAATACCACTTTGTCTATATAGTTTGAAAATTTGATTATTCAATGCTGCAGACGCAGTTAGTCTATTCTCTTTACAATACATCTTAAACCACGACATTAAGTCTTCATCAAGTGTAAAATTATATCTTTTCTTTTTACTCATATTATACACACCCTATACATATAAATAAGTATATAAATTTGAAATTTTAATACTTATTAGTAAGAGAAAAAATCTATGCCAGTAATCAAAAACATATTAAGAAAAGCAAAAAATAGTTTTCAAGGACTAAAAAATGTTGATGTATTTATAGAAGATACAGACCCAAATTCAAAATATTTTAATATCTTTGACCTACCAGAAGAGTTGCCATTAGGTTGTTCTTCATTTCTAATTGAAGGTAGTGAATTACTAAAAAAAGAAGTTAATTTAAAAATAGAGTTATTGGACTCACAAAACAATGTTGTATTCACAACACCAGTCGATAATTACTTGGAAGATAAATCAAGAAGAGTATCTATTGAAATATATGAAGATGTTGCGGCAGGAGTAGCAACATTAACCATATTGGGTGAATTAGACCCAAACAAAACAAGTGTTCCACAAGGATTCAGAGATGTTTACAATGTAAGATTTAATAAAAGAATCAACATAAACAAAACAAAAGAAAATGATAGACCAATACGATTTTATGGACCACCAACGATTAGTGTATCTGAAATCGTTAAGGGTGTTATAGAAGAAACCACAGGTGGAACAAATCAAACTTCAACCATAACAGGAACAATTGGTTTAGATGTAACTACGAATAAAGTTCTTGATACCGAAGTTGATGTTGTACTACCAACAAACAATGTAGATGACCTTGGTGAGGATGATTTCATATCAAGTCAAACACCAAAGTCAAAGAAAACAACTACCTTTAATAGTAAAATAGGAAAAAAGGGTAATAAAAAGAAGAAACAGAAAAAATTTAAAACTACATATTCCATCACGGGTAATGTAGTAGCAATGGGAGCAGGAACCAATAACTCTACAAATAAAATTACAAGTGATTTTGTTGGAGCAACAATCACTATTTCAAATCCACATCAATTAGTAGATACTGAAAAATTCCCAACTACAAGGTATTCTTTACCAACAACATATTCTACCACTATAAGTGAGGTTGTTAATGAAACAACGTTTAAAGTCAAGGCACCATATTATGTAACAGACGATACTACAAAACGAATTCCAGTTAGTTTAAAAAGTGCAACTAATAATGTAAGTATAACATATGATTCGTATGTAGAGGAAACTGAAAGTTCTATATTTAAGCGTTCATACGCAGATATAACGATAGGTAATCTAAGAACATTTAGTGGTGATGTTTACAAAGCGAAGATATTCACAAGAGACTCTAATACACCAACGGACTTTGAAAAAATTTATGACGCTTTTGTAGAACCACCAAATATATTAATTGATGAAACATCAGCAACAGGTTTTACCAACATAGGATTTTTCCACCAACAATCTGATATTAATAATAATTGGGTTAGTTCATCGATAGGTAATTCAACAGGAACATTTGCAACACAAAACAATCAATACTTGGTAGATGGATTGTTGTTAAGTGGTTCGAATGAAACATTCGGTAATTTAGTAGAGTTTAGAACTAAAAATAGTTTTGATTTGGAAAAGGATGTAGATTATGTTGTAAAGTTTGATAGTTACTTTTTTAAAGAAACCGCAGAATACAAATCAGACCAAGATACAATTTCTACTGAAAAACGAGCAGACTTAAAAGTCTTCTTATCAGGTTCGGGATTAACTGGAAATGAGGGTGAAGAAGATTATTACTTAGGTAAAGTTGAAATACCCACAAACTCAAATGATGAGGGAGAGATATCTAGTGTTATTGGTAATTTCAGAAGTGCAGGTTCCGGTTCACCAAAAGCTTGGTTAAAGTTTAAATTAAATTCTGGTCAATTTATCATTAAAGATGTTTCCATAGAACCTTTTAGTGAAGAAAACTTTAATCCAAATTATTTCAGAACAATCGTTCCGATGCCTGGCTTAGTAAATGTAAAACGAGATAGATTATTTGATTTTAGAGCAGAATTTTATGATGTAAACAATAATGAAGCAGGTGTTGGAGCGACAATAGAGAGAGTAAATTTTGATGGAGTTCCAACCATTGTTCAAGGACTGGATAATAAAATAACAGGTTCAGTAATGGTTGGTGAGTCAGTAGAGATATATGGTTCAAATCCAGCATACTTAAGGTCAGTTGGTTATCAAGGTTTTGCACACACAACTGCAAACAATAAGGGTGGATTTATGATGTTTAGTGGTTCTATCGGAAGTGGAGCTGCAGGTGGTAACAGAATAACTGCATCAGAGGCCTACGACGGAGTAGGATTAGAAATAGTAGATGCTCACGATTCGGATAATCATAGATTTTTAAAATTTAGAACAAATCCTTCCGAGTTTACTGTACAAACAGACCAATTCTTTTTAGGTAAAGAAGGACAATTTATTAGTGGTAGTAATGGAAACATTGTTATTAGTTCATCTAATTTCTTTTTAGGTGGAGAAAACACTTTTGTAAGTGGTGCTAATGATAATTTGGAAATTAGTTCAAGTAACTTCCATTTAGATAATGACGGAAGTGTTATTATGCAAGGTACGATTACTGCACAAGCGGGTGGACAGATTGGTGGATTCACCATTGGTTCCGCATCTATGTTTAGTGGAGCAGATGAAGTTGATACTACTTTCTTTTTAAGTGGTAGTGGACATTCAGGAGCACATTTTGTAAATTCAAATTTAGTTATATCGTCAAGTGGATTCCAAGTAAACTCAACAGGTGCAATAAGTGCGAGTGATGGTCAAATCGCTGAATGGAACATAAGTGGTAATAATTTACAAAGTACTGGTGGTGGTGGAATCAGATTAAATGGAAATGGAAATAGTGCGGAGATATCTATAAACTCACATACTTTTGGAAATGAAGGAATACAATTAGGTTATAATAGTGGAGCTCCAAGATTTTACGCTGGTAATGGTGGTCAAAACTTTTTAAGATATGATACGAGTAATGGTGTGGATATTAAAACAATTAAATTTGAATTAGATACACCTACACTTGAGTTATCATCTACAGAAGCTTCTATGTCTTTGGGTTCAAGTCAAGAAATTGTTATAAGAGGTAATAGTAATAGCCCATATATCAGTATACAACCAAGTTTAGCTCTCCCAGATAAAGCTTATGGTGACACAGGAATAATGCTTGCAGTTGCGGGTGGTTCAACACCATTGTTTTCAGCAGTAGGAAGTGGTGGACATATAAAATTTAATGGAACTGGAATAGATTTAGCTTCTGATACTTTTGAATTAGACGCAAGTAATTTAGAAATATCATCAACTCAAGCATCTATGTCATTGGGTGAAGGTAAAGTTTTACTAAAAGGTGGTTCCACATCATTTATGACATTGGGTTCAGGTGCAAGAACTATATCGGCATCTGCTGACGGAACTGATACATTTATATCTATGGGAGCAAAGGGAACTTTTACACAGTTTGACCAATCAACACAAGGTGTAATAATGGGTATTGATGATGATGTATCTAAGTTTGAGGTAGTGGGAAATGCTACTAATTATATATCGTTTAACGGAACAGGACTTGATATAAAATCAACTACATTTGACTTAGACGCAACTACTCTCATTATGGATAGTGCAACAAATAGTGGTGTAATCAAACTTGGAGCAAGTGGTGGACCAGGAAGTGCAACAGGAACTACTAATGGTGGTGCTTATATTGACGGAACTGGAAAGTTTAATTTTGTTGGAGATGCTAATAACTTCATTAGATTTAACTCATCTGGTCTTGAAATCAATACAGCAAAATTTGATGTAAATACATCAGGAGAAATTACCGCAACGGGTGGAACAATCGCAGGTTGGACTCTTGGAAATACAACAATACAAGGTGGAAACTTAGTATTGAATAAAGAAGGAACGATAGAATCGGCAGACTTTTCATCAGGTAATATAGCCGGTAGTGGTAAAGGATTTAGATTGTCCGCATTAGACAATGGATTTTTAGAAGTAGAAAATGCAAGAATTCGTGGAACATTATCCACAGCAGTATTTGAAAAGGAAACCGTAAACGCAGTTGGTGGACAACTATTAATTGGTAATTCCACCACAATAACAGGTTCAGGTGGTTTTACAGGAGTAACTGCTTCATCAGCAACTATGTCGGTAGAAAATGTAACAGGATTTACCGGAAGTTACAATGGATTTAATACGGCAGGTGCAGTATCGAATATTGATGCAGTTGACGGAGAAATATTAATACTTAAAAAAGTAGACAATACAGGATTTTCAACGGAATATGTTTGTGTAAATAGTGCTTCAAGAAACGCACCTTCAGATGATAACAACTTAAGTGGTTTATTATATGTAACGAGGTCATTTGGATTAGGAACAGGAACTCTCGGAGCAGGACCAGGTTCTAACTTTACCGGAAGTGTAGGTGAAGGTGCTAAGAATTATGAAGACGGACAAGTCATTGTATCAACTGGTCGATATATTAGTGGAACAGGAGAAAGTACCGTAGGAACTGGATACATAAATTTAAATGCAAGACCAACAGACACAGCAACACCTTATATAGATATCGTTGAAAGAACAGGTTCAAAAGTTTACGAAATGGATTTAAAAGCAAGACTTGGGGATTTGTCCGGTATATCAACTGCTAAAGTTGGTTCAAGTCCAGGATTTGGATTATTTACGGATAGAGCATTTTTAACCAAAGATGTAACGGTTGGAACCCTTTCTGGAGAACACGTTCTTATTAGTGGTTCATATCTGGCATTTAAGAATAATAACACCATAATGGCACAATTAGAGGGAACCACTTGGACACTTGGTGGTCAAACTGGAACAACAACTGATGCGATTAAGATAGCACCAGGTGGAGTATTCATTTATGATAATTCAGATGATTATGTAAAAGTAACATCAGACGGACTAAATGTTTATGAAAGTGGAAATAATGTTGCAACATTTGGAGCGAACTCAACCATAACGGGTGGAAGTATTACACTACAAGGAACCACAGGAACCACAGGAGATGAAAAGTTAGTTATAGAAAATAATTCCATATCTATGTTTACTGAAGGTAATGAAGTTTTTGATGTAACGGGTGCAGTAATGACAATTGGTAGTTCAACCGATAAAGTTACAATCAATGGAACATCAGGTATTACAATTAGAGAAAATGACGCTGATACTATATCAATGGTAAATGGTGTAGTTACGGTGGGTAGTTCAACCGATAAAGTAACTATAAACGGAACATCAGGTATTACAATTAGAGAAAATAATTCCGATACAATTCAGATGATAAATGGTGTAGTTACGATTGGTAGTTCAACAGACCAAGTAGAAATTAATGGAACAAGTGGAATAACCATAAGGGAAAACAACAAAGATAATATAACTTTAACAAATGGAACAATGAAACTTGGTGTTGATGAAAATAATGGAGCATTTGCACAATTAGATGGTTCAACGTTAGATTTTATCACAGACTCATCAGGAACCAATACAACAAGAGCATCAATTGGAGCAACTACAACAATCGGTGATACTGACCACGAACACGTTAGAATATCAGGTTCTGGTTTTGAATTAAAAGACGGAAGCACTCAATATATTGGTGTTAATGCAGGTGGTATGAGTATTGGTGATGATATAACTATTAGCACAGCTGGTGCTTCAAGTTTAAGTATTGGTAATTTAGCTAATGTGACAGATGTTGGAGACACATCAACAGGATTTTTAGTTGACTCGAGTGGTAATGTATTGATTAAACAAGGTGCTGCAAACAAAAATTATATGCAATTTAATGGTGGTGTAATTGATTTACAATCTGACACATTTAATTTAGTTACAACGGGTTCGGGTGCAGGTGAAGACGGAGGATTAATTGTAAACTCTGCTCAACCACTTATTATGGTATCGGGTTCTCGTGGTAGTGTTACGGGTAATAGTGTAAGATTACTTGGAGACGAGGGTGTTTTAGAAGTAAGTCAATCAGGAGCAGGTGTATTTGATACTGGTAGAACCAAAACATTTACAACGAACACCTTCATAGAACCAGCCGTATTTAAATCAGGTGGTGTTTCTAAAGGTTATGTAAGTTCATCTACTTCAACTGAACAGGCAGCACCAAGAATGGATAACCTTGATGTTGGTAATATTGCAGCAAGTGGTCTTATCGATACTAATGCTATATTTATCGATACTGCTAGAACAAGTACACCATTTGCTATGGTTAATGATATTCAAAGAAATAACGCTGCTACTAATCCAGACGGAGTAACAAATCCTACCGCAAGTTTCGCAGTAAATCATTCGGTAAATTACACAGCAAATACACAAAACTCAAATTGTCATCCTGCATTTACATTTAACGCAGACTATTTTACTGAATTAGCAGAAAGTGATACAAACGATACACTTGGTTGGGTTCAAAATTCAGTTCCAAGTGGTTCTAATATATTTACAATATCAACAACCGCTAGAGATGTAGACAATACTGACTTTGAAGATGCGAAGTTTAATATATTGGGATTAGAATCCAACACATCAGGTCTACACTTGGACAGACAAAATGAATATACTTTCTTACAAGCAAAACATAGTGGTTCCGTTAGATTACAAATACAACACGACGGAGATGTCGTATCAAAAGGAAACTTAACGGCATTTGGAACAACATTTTTAACCGTATCTGACGAAAGAGAAAAGAAAGATATATATCAAATTAGTGAATCATTAGACAAAGTATTAGAATTACGACCAACAAAATTTACTTGGAGAGAAACCAATAAACAAGATGTAGGATTTATAGCACAAGAAGTAGAAGAAGTTATACCAGAAGTAGTTGAAACATCAAGAGGATTTATCAATACTGATGATAGTAAAGAAAGAAAGACAATCGCATATCCAAAACTTGTTCCTTACTTGGTTGATACAATACAAGAATTAACAAAACGAATAGAAGAATTAGAAAAGAAGGTTAAATAATGGCTTTACAATCGGCCGGTACAAATGTTACAATGTCTATGAAAGATATCAATGTAGAATTAGGTGAAAATGCTACTGATACCTTAGATATGAATACTGCGGCTGGACAATTCACAGGTATTTTAGATGATAATACGATTTCTATGGACGAATTCTATGGACTAACTTTCTCAGCAGGTAGTGGAACTTATGGTTCAAGAAACTCTCACGCATTTAGATTTATTAATGCAAGTCCAGATAGAGGTTTTGCTGACGGAGAATTGGTATCGGCAGCAGAAAACTCCACAACAGATTTAGGTGGAGCGTCATTAACAGGACAAAGTGATTTTGTTGATGATTATATCAATAATGATTTAACTAATGGAGATACTATTTTTGCTAACTCAACCGGAACAACATTAACTAATTTAAGACCAGGTGGGGATTTCGCATCAGGAACACATTTTATGTTAGACACTACTGCTAATGATATATTTCAAATAGATAGTGATGCTGATGTTTCAAATGTTACGAGTAGAACACCTGCTACACCTACAATTAGTTTAACTTCAAAAAATACTAATTCCATCACGATATCAATTGTCGGTAATACTGTGGTAACACGACAATATGCACCTTTTAAAGATGGTTCAGAATTAACAAACGTTGTACCAAGTCCAAAGGGTAATATCGGTAATACGAGTGTAACAACAGCATACACATATACAGGATTAGCATCAAACACCGCATTTGCTTTAAAAGTTCGTGGAGAAAACACATTTGCAAATGGTTCAGATTCCAATACACTTAATGTTACTACTGACGGAGTTGGACCAACAATCAATTCATTTACAGCAACTCGTTCCGAAACTGTTGCAGGTCGTATTGACTTGGCTTGGAATATAACAGCCGGAGATGCTTCAATTACATCATTCTTGATTACTAAAAAACAAAATAGTGAAGCAGGAGCAGGTGACACATCAGTAACAACATCCAATGATGGTTCGGAAGCAGCAACAGGATTGGGAACAGGAAATACTTTCCATTTCTTTTTAAGAGCTATTACATCAGTTGGAACAGCAACAGCAAACGCAAATGCAACAACAAGACCAGCACCAACAATCGATACATTTACAGTAGCCGCTGGTTCAAGTGCTGGTGAGATTGATATTACTTACGCAACATCAAATGCAGATACCGTAACATTAAAAGAAGACAATACTAACAATGGTTCATTTGAAACAACGATATTAGACGGTTCATCTACGGTAGACGGAAGTCAAACAAGAACAGGTTTAACTGCTACAAATTCACACAATTATCAACTTACAGCGACTGGTGCAGGTTCGGTAGTCACAACTGACGACGCATTCCCAGCAGCAAATACAACTTGGACAAATTCAGTATCACAGATTAATCTTGTTAATAATACTGGTAAGCAAAATCAGGTAGATACAATGACTTCTGCTATTAATAGTATTGTAGTAAATAATCCAAGTGGTAATACGAGGGTGGAGATTTTGACAAATGCAGAAGGAGCAGATTTACAAGTAAGGTGGGCAAATAATTCAGGAATGTCAGGAGCAAGTTCATTTTCTGATGATATAACAAATATTCCAAGTTCAGCAACAACAATTTATTATCAAATAAAATGGACTGAAAAAACAGAACAAGTTGGAGTGTATTCACCGGGACTGGGTATGTTTGATGATGGAACTTTCGCAGGTTCAGTTGGTAAACTTGACCAAACATTTTCAAATGTAATAAGATGGACTAATAATGGTGTTACTAACAACATAACAGATGTTGATTGTGACTTCTTCAATAATGACATAGATGAGGACGATTTACCATAATGGAATACGACGTTTACTATTCAACCGGAGGTTTAAATATGATTGGTGGTGGAGCTGATGTATGGGTGAACAAATGGTTAGAATTAATACCACAACACTTGAAAACCGAATCCAAATTATTGATTCACAGAACAAGACCACCAGGACATCAACCAGATTGTCCTATGGAAGTTCATTGGCAAGGACACGATAGAAAAAAATTTAAAGAATTAATGGATAATGCCAGACGAATACATATTTTACACGGGTATTATTCACCACACGTTTTTATTGAAAACAATAAAGATAAGATAGATAGTGTGGGAATACATTGTTCAGTAAAAGATATTATGAAAGCACAACACGTTTTAGGATTAGATAAAGGTTTTCATTTTTATATGGAACCAAGATGGGAAAATGATATTAAATCATACGCAAAGAATCCTTTTTGGATTGGAATCAATGACCCAAAATGGAATGTTAAACACGACCACTTAATTACAATACCAAATTTTTACGAATTCAAACACAACAAAGATGTAGTGGACAGCAATAAAGTTGGTTTCGCCGCCAGAATGGAAACCCGAAAGTGTCCACACTTCTTAGAAGGTATTGATAGTTTATTTTTTACAGATGCGAATCACTTGAAGTGGTGGGAAAAAAACCTAAACACCGATACTTCTAAATGGAAAATATACAATTACCGACACGAACAATTAAATATGTTTATGAAACAAGATTGGGGTATAAGTCATTCAGCACATATTTATGAACCATTTGGATATTCTATATTTCAAGCAGTAGATTGGGGTAAAATACCGATATTAGCACACGATTGGTTACCAAAATATGATTATCCATTTAGAGCATCCACACCAAAAGAATTTAAAGAACAATATGAAAAGATTTGTAATCTATCATTACAGGAAAAACGAGATATATTGTTCCCATTACGAGAACATTTAAGACAATGGGACAATAAAGAACAATGGAGAGATAAATTACTTGAAATATACAACAGGTAATATTTATTAGTATGGCAATAGATTCAAAACAAAATTTATCATTAGGGAAACTTCGTAGAGCAGTAGACGGAAACGATTCCTATACTGCTGCTATGAGTATGTCTCAAGCGAGTGGTAGTGTAACCCCAACGACATCAGTTAGTATGAGTCAGTTTTCTATTAGTGCAGTTGATGAGGGACTTTCAGGATTTACATATCTTTGGGAACAAACATCAGAAGATTATGAGGTAGAATTTAGTGATGAGGGTAGTTTATTTAATAAAAGAATAGCAAACAGAACAGAAAACTTATCTTGGTCCTTTGATGGAACACTTGATGTAACTATTGGTAGTGCAGATTATGTTGCAAGTGTTACTGCTGGAACAATTACTAATACTGCCGGAGCAGGAGCAGGTTCTTTTAATCAAAGTGGTAGTATCAAAGCAAAATTTGCAGAAGACGGACAATCAGACGGATTCAATGACCACGCAACTCGATACAACACAAGTGTTTCTAAATCAATAGAAGTAGTAGATACTTATGGTGGTGTTCCAAGTTGTTTATTATTCGGTAGTCCAGTTAGTAAATCTGACGGAAGTGTAGTCAATGTTGAAGATTTAAACATCGGAGATGAAATGCTTTCAGTATCATTACAAGGTTCTACTGACGAGAGTGTAGGTGATTGGACAAATGACACATTTAACCAATCAGGTAGTTTTACTCAACACTCAGCAAGTGTCCAAAGAGTTATGTATGAGTTTTCTAATAGTTATTACAATATCAATAGTGGGTCCGAATTAATTACAGGTGAACATCATATGTTGTATAGACAAGCAGGTAATGAAAATTGGGTATGGAAAACAGCACCTACATTTGAAGTAGGTGATTATTTAATGGACAAACAAGGTAATGAAGTTTTAATATCATCATTAGAAACTAATGTTGACCCAGACGGATATGAAGTAGTTCAATTGGATGTTGAACCAGATGACTTTTATATTGGACAAACTTTCTTAGTTCACAATAAAGGTAGTAATTCAGAACCAACTTATCCTACAACAAACTGGACAACCGCACCAGGAGATGAAACTTTTGCAGGTGATTTGGGAGATACATTTGTTACAGGTGGAGTTAGAACAATTGGATTGGCAAATGGAAGTGGTAATACAGCAATTACTAATACACAAACGAGTGCAGGAGCAGTTACATTGAAAGTTTCATATTCAACGAGTGGTGACCCAGGTGAAGACGGAACAGGAAATAGTGCAAGTGGTTTTGTAACATTTCCACAAAACTCAGTATCATTTACGAGTGGAACATTATATATGAGATTCCAAGCAGTAGTCGCTGGAAGTGGAGACGGAACAGGTTCTGCAACTATATCATTTACGAATAATGGTGTAACTAATTCAGATTTTGATATTACTTTGAATTTTACATAAACTAAATGATACTTATATAAAAGGTTATGAATAAAACAATACTTAATCATAAATACATAGAACAAGAAATAACCACTAACGATAAAAAATCAGATGTAAGATATCGTTGGTCGCATGGTGCTACGGATAAACATATGGGAGACGGAATAATAGTTTATTCTATGATGTCTTTTTTTAAACCAACAATATCAGTATGTTTAGGAAGTGGTGGTGGATACATACCAAGAATAATGTGGAAATGTGTATCAGATTTAAATGAGGAAGGTTTTAATACAGATGATTCAAGAGTTATATTGGTGGATGCGGTTAACGGAGTAAACGGACACCCAGATTGGACCGATGAAGATAGTTTTTATCGTAATAACTTTCTATCAGAATGGTTACACACTACAACAGAAGAAGCATACTATGAATACTTTGTCAAACGAGATATGAAGATTGATTTATTATGGATAGACGCAGACCACACACTCAAAGGTGTTAAAAAAGACTTTGAATTGTATTCGGAAATGATGAGTGATAATGGTATTATAATGATTCACGACACAGACGAAAAGTATGTTAACAATTTTATAGAAACGGAAGAACACGAAGACTACGATTTATCAGGACCGAGTGAATTTATTAAAACATTAGATAGTGATAAGTTTGAAATATTAAACTTATTTAATTACGGAATAGAAAAAGACTTTCCGAGTTCAACAGGTATTACAATAGTGAGGAAGAAATGAATTTAGTTACAGTTTGTGGACACAATACAACAATGTTATATCATATGTTAAAACATTATTATTTACATATGGACGAGATATTCGTAGTGTTGTATGCACATCACAAAAAAGACCCAATCATAGAAGAAGCATTATCTATTATGGATAACTTTAATTTAAAACCATATAAAATCGTATATGATGAACCATTTAATTGGGAGAAAGTTACAGAATATTACAATGAAGTCAAATTACTAAAACCAAACGATTGGTGGATAGTAGCAGATGATGATGAATTACAATTATATTCTAAACCAATAGAAACTATTGTTCAAGAGTGTGAAGAGTTTGGATATGAATTTGTAACAGGTGGTTTCGTAGATAGAATAGGTGACAATGGAGACTTTCCTAAAATCACCAAAGAGTCAAATATATGGGAAGAAATGCCAGAAGCAGGATTTTTTAGATATCCACTAAGTAAAGCTTGTCCTAATAAAGTTACAATGATGAAAGGTAGTGTAAAGGTTTGTTCAGGACAACATTATGTAGAATTTCCAGACGGAACATCAAGTTGGGGTAGTGAACACCCAAAACGATATCCAATAGAAAAGAACTTTACACAAGTTCATCACTTTAAATGGGATTATTCAGTATTGGAAAGATTAAAAGAAGTAAGTAAAACAAAAGCAAATGTATCATTTGCACAAGAATACAAATTAATGTTAGATGAAATTGTAAAAAGTGATTACAAAATAGATTTAACAAAACCAGAATTTATGTTTCAACGATTAGGTAATGGACACTATCATCAATTACACACTTGGAACAATTTAATTAAAAAAATTGTATCGATTTAGTGATTAAGTTGATATTTATTAATATAGTTATAAACAACAAGAGGTTATTATATGCCACAAGATAATAAAAAAGAGTTAATGTTAGAAGAAAGAAAAGTGAAAGCACTTGAGAAAATTGCAAATGTTCTTGATGCTTTAACACTTTGGTTTGAAGATGTTGACAAAGAAGAATGGTCAAATAGAATACAATGGTATTTGGCTGAATACTACGAAAAATACGGAAAATCAGAAGAGAAATAAATGAAACTTGGAATAATTGTCCCGTATCGTAAAAGACCAGGACATCTTCGTAAGTTTCGCCAATCTATTAAATCTTATTTGAAAGACCAAGATTATGAATTAATCGTGGTTGAACAGAGTGATGATTTACCATTTAATCGTGGTAAACTACTTAACATTGGTTTTGAGTATGCGGTAAGACAACAATGTGATTATGTAGTTTTTCACGATGTCGATATGTTACCAATAGATGTAGATTATTCTTATTCAGATGTTCCAATTCACCTTGCCAATGGATTTACAAATTCAGATAGAGAAATATTTGACACCTACTTTGGTGGTGTAACTTTATTTCCAGTAGATTTATTCAAAAAGGTAAATGGTTATTCTAATGAATATTGGGGTTGGGGATTTGAAGACGATGATTTGTTAATGAGGTTAACAGAACAACACATCTTTACTGATACAATATATTATGAGGTTCCTAAATTAAATACATCAGCTTTGTATCTACACGGAGACCAAAGTTATATACAATGTCCTAATAATATTCAATTAAATAAAGACTTTACAATTCATATGTCTTTCAAACCAGACGAAATTATTTCTGATTATAACAAAATGTTTGACGAATATTGTGTGTTTAGTATTGAGGGTTGGGATACAACAATTGCATACAACTCTTTCAACAGATACAAATTTGAATGTTGGGATATTGGAAAAAATTGCCATCAAATAACATCAAAGTATTCTTATCCAAAATACACAAACATTACAATAACTTATGATAGACACGAAAAGTATTTATCTATGTATCAAGACGGAGAAAAGATTGGTGAACAAATAATAAGAAAAAAATTTTTAGATACTAAAAAAGCTTGGTTCAATATTGGTATTGGAGCTACTGAAAGAGATGAAGACCAAAAAAGTTTTCGTGGATATGTAAATGAGTTTGCGTATTGGGATAAACAATTACAGCCAAACGAAATAAAAGAATTACACCAATCACAAGGATTTAGTTTACTGAATAATTATGAACAATATAGTAGTTCATACAATCTAAAAACCTATTATGATTTTAAATATATAAAACTAAAATCAGATTACTTTTATGATGAGGGTAAAGTCTTGAATTTAAAAACAAATGAATATGACGCATTAACTTATCATTGTATTCCAAAATCACTTCAATCGATTGAGAGAAAAGAAATATCTATTCCCGCCAGACGACAATCAAAATTTGAAATGATTGAGCACAAACCAGAGGGTTATTTAGAAGGTGGTTGGAAATCTAAATCAACAAGAGAAAATCAGATTAGGTTTTACAATCAAGTTCGTAATAATGAAACTAATTTAGCAACAGACGGATTAACAACTTTAAATTTTAAAGGTGTGTCCAAAACAGAACAACACAACTATACATTTATATCGGTGGAGTTATGATACAAGGTGTAATAGCAGGAAACTTTGATATAATCCATCCAGGTTATATTAAGATGTTCAAAGAGTGTAAACAGAATTGTGATAACTTTACAATCTTATTACAGACTGACCCAACCATTGAACGACCAGAAAAACTTAAACCAATATTATCTATACAGGAAAGAATAGAAACTTTAAATTCTATAAAATACATTGATGTGGTGGTTAAATACACAACTGAAAGTGATTTGATTGGATTACTAAAATTCTTAAAACCGGATATTCGTTTTTTAGGTGATGATTATAAAGATAAACCATACTCAGGAGACGATTTGGGTATTCCAATACATTATATAAATCGTTCACACGGGTGGTCAACAACAAAATTTAAACAAATGATTGCAGATACATTATGAAGTTAGGAATTTGTATACCATATCGTGATAGTGGAGACGGAGTTCGTCAAGGACATCTGGATAGATTGATACCACACTTAGAAGAGTTTTTAGGTAAACAAGGTATTGACTTTACTTGTTATGTAGGACATCAGATTGATAATGAAAAGTTCCACAGAAGTGGAACTAAAAACATAGCATACTTACAGGCAAAAAAAGACGGGTGTGATTATTTTGCATTTCACGATGTTGATATGTTACCTTATGATGATTGTCATTATGGACACCCAGGAGATTCACCAAAACATATAGCAACTTGGTTATCTCAATGGGGTTATACTTTACGAGATACAGAATACTTTGGTGGTGTTGTGATATTTACGGCAGAACAATTTGAGAGAATCAACGGATACAATACTGAATATGTTGGTTGGGGTATGGAAGATGACGACTTATATTGGAGATGTGTAGAAAAAGGTTATTATGAACAAAAGACTTTACAAGAAATAAAACAAAAAATGGTTTTATCATTAGACGGAAAATCCACACATATTAAGATAAATCCTTCAAGAGAACTTAGACGAATACCTACGGATAGTTTTAGAATTGATATCATTTGTAAACCCGAAATACCCGAACAAGACCCAGAACATTTAATCGGTAAAGGAAATAACAGATATCTTAAATATCCAATATTATCTAAAATAGGATATGACTTCGGAATAGATTACAACAATAGTA
>Ga0208669_1000294_pt1 | contig 20266 bp, 13 predicted proteins | sample 21_taG_FD_184095 | JGI IMG/M metagenome (GOLD analysis project Ga0208669, IMG submission 184095) | Marine viral communities from the Subarctic Pacific Ocean - 21_ETSP_OMZ_AT15319 metaG (SPAdes) (version 2) | ecosystem: Environmental > Aquatic > Marine > Oceanic | place: Pacific Ocean | collected...
GCTGCTATAGCGGGTGAAGTGGGTAAGATAGCTACAGGTATAAAAGATCAGATCGTAGCAAAGCAAGAGGATACAGAAACTAGAGAGCGAGCATGGGACGCGGGGTTAGAAGGTATGGGTGACAAAGGTTCTTGGGCGAACGCAAATTTATTTGATCAGTTTTCTGATTTAGAAAAAGGATATCAAGCGGAATACCTAGAAGCTGTTAGAACAGGTGATAAAAAAACCCAGCAAAGGTTATTGAAAGATCAAGGAGAGAGGAGTCAACAGTTACAGTCATGGAAAACTCTTATGGAGACAGGATACAAAATTCACAAAGAGTATGGATGGGGAAAAGCAGTTAAAGGGGAATCACCTCAAGCTAAAGAAAATAGGGATATACTAGATGCTCTATATACTTTAGATGGATCTGCGGATGTTTATGTAGCTAAAGACGGACCAAATAAAGGTGAAATGGTTTTCGATGTTCCAGGCGTTGGAGAGGTTTCGCGTAGAAGAGCAGAGGAGATTTTAACAGGTGGAATGAGTCCTATTGTAAGAGAAGAAAACGCAATGGGTTATTCTATCCAAGCTCATGACCTTGGTTCTACAGGTAAGCATTTTAGCGAAAGAGGTACTTACCATGTTCACCATAAAGCTTTAGCTAAAGAACTTAGAGGAAGCAAAGCAAAAGCTACATCTATTCTTGAAGACGCTTGGTACGGGGAGACTTCTTTGGAAGACGATTTAAGAGCGGCTATCTCTATGCCACAAGGAGGAATTGAGTTTAACATAGAAGTGCTAGAGGGAATGACGGATAAGGATGGTAGTGGTGTTATAGAATCTAGTGAGCTAAGCGAAGAGAACTTGAAAATACTTTTAGAAGCTTTAAGAAACGACCCTGATTTACTAGCTGAAGTAGCCGCTGACTGGCAGACTAAAAAGGATATGAATGTATATCAAACAGCTTTGAAAGAGTACAATAAAGAAGCTGATGCTAAAGCTCTCGAATTATTAGCAAACCAATAATGAACGAAGAAGATTTAAAAGCTCGCGTTACCCAAATGGTAAAGCAGAAGAAATCTGAAGCTTATATAAAATCTTATATAGCGGATTACCGTGCCAAGATGAATTCTCCTGAGAATAAAGCTGCGCAGGAAAAGGAGGATAGCCCCCAAGAAGAGCGCGTAGCTCTCACTGTTGCAGATGCTTCAGAAGAAGATATCTTAGCTATATCTATAGACACTGACTACTGGGCTAAAGTAAAGAAAGAACAGGGGATAACCAGGGATGCTGTAGTGCCAGGAGAGAATAAAGAGCACGACGAACAGATAGCTAAAGAGGAAAAGCTAGCTAAGTCTGTAGAGACTAGTGGTGAGACTTCTGAAGAAGCTATAGAGTACTCTAGCCCTGATGAAAACTGGGGATTAGTTAAAGATGAGAGTGGTGCAGATGATTACGGAGCTACAACAAGGAAATTAAGAGACGCTTATACTCGTTATGGATTTGACATTAAGAGACCCTATGACGAGGATTTTGATATTACCTTTAGTGGTAAAAAAGATGTTCGTGTCACCGCTGAAAATGGAGACGTAAAAACTTTTGACTTAAGCCAAGATACAGCTAAGCAAGAAATGGATGAGTGGATGCGGAGTAGATCTGTTGATAAGTACGCCGATTTTGAAAAGAGTTTAGAAGGAATAGCTATAACGAGTGATGAAAGAACCAAAGCCGCTGAGGATAGTGGGAGTGAGTTTGATAACTTTATAAAAGAAACTCAAGATTTAGAAGCCGCTCAAGCGTGGAAGGAAGGTGATGAGCCGTTGAAGAACAATAAATACCATGAACAAATTCAATACTCGTGTAGTGTAAATGTTATACGAGAGTTTGGAAGATCTCATTGCGATAAGCTCATGAACATGAAACCCTCTGACATAGGCAAAACCGAGATTGCGAAAGGGTTTCTAGGTGTTACTACTGGTTGGAAACACGTTAACGTTAAGGGAGCCAACGAATTCACTCAAGCTAGGCTTTCTATTGCTGAAAGAGCTTTTCGAGAGGGGTTAGAAGATTTAAGTCCAGAAGAAAAAAAGAACTATCAGTTAACAAAAGAAGATAGAGATAAGATATCAATCGAAGCTGAAGGTATCGATAAAAGCGACCCAGAGGTTAAACGTATTGCCACTGATATATTAACCGCACAAAAAGAGCAGGGTTTAATAGCTGAACGTATAGCTGATAAAGCGAGTATATGGGGTACTGGTAAAGTTGGTGAGTTTGATAAAGACGTATTAGAAGCTATTGGTAAAGAAAAACTAGACAGTTTAAGCAAGAGTAAAAAAGCTGCGCTTGGAGAGTATCAAGTTATAAAAGATAAACACACTGCTATTCAAGAATTGTTTAAAGCGTCAGGCGAAGCCTTAAAAACCTATGATGCTCAAGGTAAGATAGACGCTGTAAAGGATAGAGAGTTTAAAACTCAAGAAGAGGTTGATGCGGCTAAAAATGAAATAGCTAGCATAATATCTACTCATGAAAAGCTAGCCGCAGACTACAATAGCAAGTTAAGAAATTATGATTTAATAACTGATGCTGCCGTAAAAGCAAGTGAGAAGATTGGTAATCTCCAGGTGGATATAGATGACGTTGGATCATACACACAAGCTGTTGGGTTAGAATACGGGTTGGCCAATAGGATGGGTGAAGCTCTTTATAACGCAGGTATCGACTTAGCCCAAGGAGCGGTTAGCGCTGGAGAATTAGTTATAGACACAGCGAAACAAGGTATAATAAAGAGTGGTCACCCTGTCATGAGTGGTATGATGATCGCTTACGAAAACTCTGGAAAAGGAACTCCATCAGCAATGGAGAAAGCTCACGCCGCGGTAGATGCGTACCAAGAAAAGTGGAGCAGCAGCGTATACCATAAGCAATACGACGACATAGAAAATGCTAGTGATTTTGGGGAGTGGTTTGCTGTTATGATGGCTGGTCAAGTTCCAAACTTAGCTTTAATGAGCGTAGCTGGTCCAGCGTCGTTATACGCTATGGGTATAACATCCACTGGACAGAAGTATTTAGACTTAAAAGCTCAAAATAAATTGTACGCTGAGTCAGGTGGTTTGTATGGCAATGAGTATTCTTTTGAAGAGATGTTCCTAAACGCAACTGTATCTGGAGCAGCTGAGGCTTTATCTGAGAAAATAACGTTAGGCCAAGTTAACGCGGCTAAAGGCGTGTTTAAGGGTATGATCAAAAGTAAAGGCGTTAGAGCTGGAGTTGCGGAATATCTAACTAAGAATGTGTTCACCTCTAGAGCCCTTATGGCTACTGGTAAAGATCTTCTTGAAGAAGGTGCATCAGAAGCTGTAGCGACAATTTCCGGTAACCTAATGGATATATGGTCTGGGAACAGAGATGCTGGGTTTTGGGATGGCGTAGAAGAGTCATTCGTTAGCGGCGTTATGATGAGTAGCGCTTTAAAAAGCCCAACGCTAGCTAACCACGCTTTGTCAGCATTTAGCTCGCCTGATACAAACACCATTAGAGAAGCTAATCTCGCAAGGATAAATGAGTTGTCTAGTGCTCTTCTTGGCACTGGTGCTAATAGGAAATTACATCATACAGAAGAGTTGTCTGAGGAAGCGCGGGAGTTGATGGAGACAGAGTTAGCTGAGCTCACTGCTGAGACTACAGAGATGCTAGAGCGTGATATCAAAAGAGTTGATATCCTAACTGAGAATGACAAGAAGAAACTTCTTGGACTAGAGAGTGGAAAAAGAAAGATACAAGCTCAATGGGAGTCTGTTAAAAACGATGACACTTTATCTGAATCTGAGAAAGAAGCTATAAAAGATAGGCTTAATAAAAAAATGATGGCTAACGAAGCCACAAAAGCGGAAATGCTTTCTCAGTACGAACCTAACGTAGCTGACATAAAGTATAGCGAGACTACTATGCCTTTAAAATCTCCTGATCAACAGTTTGAAGAGAACATAGAGTTTGCTAAAAAGCATAGCGCTTTGTATGGGTTAGAGGTTAACGACACTATGAGCCCTACGGAAATAGAAGCTTACTTATTAGAGAAAGGGTATTCTGAAAAAGACGCAAAGGATGGTAGAAAATCGGATGGGTTTATTGTTGGAGATAATATAGTGATAAACAGAGAGGTTGCAATGGCTAAGGATGCCGTCACTGTCGGTAGCCACGAGCTGCTGCATGGTATACTTAAGAAAGCCATGAACGTTAACTCTGATCTCTCAACAAAGGTTATATCCCAATTAAAGAAAGAGATTGGTAGTCAATGGTCTGTTGTACAGCAGAGAATAGACGACAACTACACGCCTGAGTATATGGAGAAGAATCCAGATGAATATCTAACTCTTGTTTCAGATGCGATAGGTAAGGGAGAGATTAAATATGAGGAGACTGTTTTTGATAAGATAAGAGATGCATTCAACGAGATGGGTCTGTTCAAGAAAGCGGGTTTCAATAAGATTAAATTTAAAACAGGTAAAGACGTATATCGCTTCTTAAGAGAGTACAATAAGAGTATTCACAAAGGAGCTTTGAGTAGCAAGATAGTAGAAGCTACTAAGGGCGAGGGAGAGGTTGCTGAGTCAGGTGATATAACTCACTCTATGACTTCTGACCAAAGAAAAGCCGCTGCTAAAAGCGTTAAGGATCTAGGGGTTAAGCACACAAATAAATCCTGGAGAAGAGGTGGAGCTGATGCCGCTATAAAAGACATGAAGGACAATGGTTACTTCGATGCTCTTATAGCCTCTAAGTATAAAGTTAAACCTGTACCAAGAGACTTTATTGAAAAAGTTTACTCTGAAATAACACCGCACATTAAAAGGTTTAAGCCAGAGCAGAACGATAATCTATTTGCTTATATAAATAGTCAGATAGGAAACAAAGCTGGTAACGTATATAATAAAGAGTACAAGGTTGACGAAGCTATGAAAGGCGCGAAAGACATCGACGCTAAGACAGCTGAGGGTACTCCGGTAATCCAAGTAGAAGCAGAGACTGACGCTGATGTAACGTCGTTTGAAGAGCAAGATATGTCTATGCAAGCTCAATCTCGTCGGGCTAAACTAGCTGAGCAAGGTAAGTCTGAATCAGATAAGTACTCAGGTCTTAGAACTGAACTAGGTTTAGAAAAACCTATGATGGACAAAGTGCGTAACGCTGTTATGAAAACATTCGGTACAAAGCTACCTGATGTAAACTCTAAGAAGTTTAAAGCCGCATTACAAAAAGCTTATAGGACTGAGCTTAAGAAACCTATTCAAGATATGATAGGTAAAGGAGCTACGTATGATACGTTCTTAACTGAGAGCTTCCCTACTGTATTCAAGTTTCTTCCAAAAGAAACGTTGTTACAGATGGAGCGTAATATAGATCCAGCTAAAAGGATATTTACTAAGTCAGAGAGGATAACTAAACCTACTGAGGTTGATAAGTTAATCAGTGATGGTTTACTACCTAAAGATACTAACAGACTATCTGGTCCAACTTTAATTACTAAACTACCTTACCCTGGCTCTAAAAAAGTTATGGCTTATTTCAGAGGTCAGAACATGGAAAACACTCTTGGGTATAAAGTAGGTGCATCTACCCTTGGTACTAGGAAAGATAAGTTAGCCATGGAGATGGGTGTTGAGCTTGGGTTTGATGCTACCATGGAGACGGTTCAAACTCCCGAGGTCTCTAACCGCAGGTCTGACATATTGAGTTTAACTGGTCAAGTGCAGGCGGAGAATGATGTGTCTGTCATAGGTAAACAAATAGATAGGGACCCGGGTATTAAGTTTAGTAAGTCCGTAAGAAAGCTCGCCCCACTTGAAAGAAAAACTTTTTACAACAATCTCCCTATTTTAAGCGAGGCTCTTAAAAAAGTTAACCCCAACGACGAGGGTGCTGTGGTTCAAGTTGTTAAAGATGTTTACGGTAAGCACTACACAAGAAGCAAGGCCACTGCTCTTGCTAAAGATATTGCTAAGATGGTTGACAGGTATGGCGCTATAGAGAAACGCCACGCAAATCTTAACACAAAACCAGAGCAAGCTTTAAATGAATACTTAACTGACAACGTAAAAGCCGCGGAATTATCATTAAATCTAGCGGAGTTCTTGGAATTAAAAGACGAGGACGGTAAAACCTTGAGGTTGGCAAAAAGCTTTGATAACGTAGACAAGATAAACACAGGCCGCGCTGAGGCTGTTACTGTGGCTAACAAGTTAGTTGAAAAATACGGGAAAGCTGAAGCTTTAATAATGCTTGTGCATGCTAGTGGTATGTACGCTACTAGCTCCAAGATCGGTAGAGGAAACTTTGTGGTTAAAAACGGAGTTGCGGTTGACGCTAACAACACTGGTGATGGTACTCAAAGATATCAGTTTTTTGAAGGTAAAAAGGATTTCAATAAGTCTGTTTTAAAAGAGGTTTTTGGGGATGACGTGCAACTTACCGAAGCGGGAAATCTTAAGAAGATACAAACTATTAACGGCGTTAAAATAGACACTAGTCTTTTAGCTGAAACATCTAAAGCAGCAATAGCTGACAAAGATTACGTTGGAAGAAAAAAACAAGCGGACACATCTGAGCTGGTTGTGAGAGAGATAGCTCAACATTACAAAGATCAAATTGAAAATGGAGCATTAGATAAAGAAGACTTTGGTATGATGATGATGAGTATGGCTAGTAACATGCAGTCACCATTAAAAAGGGCCGCAAACTTAGGTTACATATTCAAAGACAAAAAAGGAAAGAAGTATAAAGGTAAGCTTAGATACGAGCATATGATACCTACTAACTACATGGTTATGCAGTTAACGGACGCATATATGAACGATGGTAACGTTAACCTTGACGCGTTGTTTAAAGAGTACACGGTGGCTGTTATACCCGTTACAATGGATAACATTCTTGATGAAGTTAAATTAACTCAAGTTATGCCATTGAGTTACCTAGTCGGAAAGAGCTCTACTCAACGCTACTACAACATGTCTACGTTTGGTCATCCTGACTTGTATGCTATAGAGAGCCTTAATCCAAAAGACAAAAGCAAAGTGTATGGTGAAGCTGCGGCTAATACAGACTTTAGCATCCGTGATATAAACGCGAGATCTAAAGATTCTAAGGTTATGGACAATGCTATCAAGATGTCTCGCTCTACCACTAAACCTAAAGGTATTACAGTGTTAGACTTTGATGACACGTTAGCCACAACTAAGTCTAACGTTTGGTTCACAACACCCAGTGCTAAAGGCTTGAACTTCGAGTTGAATCCAGAGGATTTTTACGCTACGCTAACTGGTCCGGAAGGCACTAGAGTAATGTGGCTCAATAGAGACAAGAGTACGCGCGGTAGAGGTTACGGGTTGATCAAAGTGTTAGATATAGATGGTAAACCCATGGGTAGCGGGAGTGTTGTGAACCCTGAGATGGATTTCAAAGAGTTCTTAAAGAAAACCAGACACCAAGCTAGAAGCGGCGGTCTTATGTCAAATCCACGTAAGGTTGAAGTTGTTCGAGGTGTGTTAAACGCTGAGCAGTTTGCTAAGGCTGGTGAAGATTTACTGGCTGAAGGAGTTGAGTTTAACTTCTCTGAATTCGATAAAGTTGTTGATGGTAAGACAGCGCCGTTATTCAATAAAGCCATGAAGCTCTCTGAGAAATTTGGAACAGAGAACATGTTTATCCTTACAGCTAGATCACCAGCCTCAGCTAAAGCTATTAAACAATTTCTGGATGCACAGGGTTTGAAAATACCTCTCAAGAATATCACAGGTCTAGGTAAGTCAGAAGCTTCAGCTAAAGCTAACTGGATAGCGGAAAAGGTGGGTGAGGGTTATAACGATTTCTACTTCGCGGATGATGCTATGCAAAATGTGAAAGCTGTTAAAGATATGCTTGATCAGTTTGACGTCAAGGGTAAAGTTCAGCAGGCAAGATTGAAGTTTAGTAGATCCGGACCTAGAGTTATGAGTGAAATCATATCTGAAGGAGAGACTGATCTTAGCTCTGACTTAAATACAATACTAGAGCAAACCAAAGGAGTTGACCGTAAAAAAGTATTCTCAGCTGCTAAAGCTAGAAAGAGAGGTAAGAACAAAGGTAAGTTTAAATTCTTTGTACCACCTTCAGCGGATGACTTCGCTGGGTTAATGTACGCCTTTATGGGTAAAGGTAAGCAAGGAGAAAAGCATCACCAGTTTTTTAAGGAAAACTTATTTGATCCGTTCTCTAAAGGTATAAGGCATCTTAACAGAGTAAAGCAAACCGTTGCTAACGATATGAAAGAGCTTAGAAAAGCTATGCCAGAAGTTAGGAAGAAGCTTGGTAAAAACATACCTGGAACTGAGTACACACATGAAGACGCTATAAGAGTATACAACTGGGCTAAAGCTGGATTTGATATCCCTGGTTTATCTGAAACAGATAAGCAGACTCTTATTAATGCAGTTGAAAATGATGCTAGCTTAAATGCTTTTGCTCAAGGTGTAAATTCTATTGGTAATACACCAGGTGGTATGGTAGAACCTGATAACCACTGGCTTGGAGGTAATATAGCTTTAGATTTAAAAGAAGCTTTAGACGTGGCTAGAGGCACGTACCTACAGCAATGGAAAGAGAATAAGGATGTACTATTTAACGAGGCTAATCTAAATAAGATTGAAGCTGTATACGGTTCTAACTTTAGAGAAGCTTTAGAGGATAGCTTATACCGCATGGAGTTTGGTGGTAATAAGTCTCGTGGATCGGGAAGACTGCTTAATAACTTCACGAATTGGATACATGGTTCTATAGGTACCACCATGTTCTTGAATGCTAGATCAGCTATGCTACAGATGATCTCGAATGTTAACTTTGTTAACTGGAGTGACAACAACATGGTTGCGGCGGCAGGTGCATTCGCTAATCAGAAGCAGTACTGGAGTGATGTGTCTATGATATTTAACTCTCCGTTTTTAAAGCAAAGGAGATCTGGTATTCAGACAGACGTTAACGCGGCAGAGCTGCTAGCTCAAATAAAAGACTCAAAGAACAAAGCTAAAGCAGCAACAGCATATCTACTACAACTTGGTTTTACACCTACGCAGATCGCGGATAGTTTTGCTATTGCAACAGGTGGTGCTACGTTTTACAGAAATAGAATCAAGACGTACTTAAAAGAGGGTATGACTCAAGCTGAAGCAGAGACTAAAGCGTTTGAGGATATGATGGAGATAGCGGAGGAAACTCAGCAGTCTACAAGAGAAGATAAAATATCTCAACAACAAGCTTCACCGCTTGGTAAGTTTATATTGGCTTTTCAGAATACACCTATGCAGTATAATAGGTTGATTAAAAAAGCTGCACAAGATTTAGTTAACGGAAGAGGAGATGCTAAAGCTAATATATCTAGGATTATATACTATGGAGGTATTCAGAACTTAATATTCTACGGGTTACAGTCAGCTTTATTCGCTGCTTTATTTAGTGATGATGAAGAAGATCAACTAACCGATAAGAAAAAAGAAAGGGTTATGAACGGTATGGTAGACACCCTGCTACGCGGTTCAGGTATGGGTGGTGCTATAGTTGCTACAGTAAAGAACGTTATACTTAAGTTTGTAAAGGAGGAAGAGAAAGAACAGGATGACAACTGGTTAACTCAAGCTAACCACGCTAATACTCTGATTGAGGCTCTTAATATATCTCCACCGATAGGCATCAAAGCTAGAAAGCTTTACAGCGCTTCGCAGACGTGGGACTTTAATAGAGACGTTATAGCTCACATGTCAAAGACGGACATTGACAACCCAGTTTACGACGCTGCATTTAGTGCAACGGAAGCTGTTACAAATCTACCGCTTAGCAGGTTGTATAACAAGTATCAAAATATATCAGAGGCATTAAACGCGGATAATGAGATGTGGCAAAGAATAGCTATGTTCCTAGGTTGGAGCAAATGGAATTTTGGAATTAAAAACCAAGATGTTATGACAGCTAAAAATGAAGTCAAAGAAATAAAAGCTGAAGAAAGAGAAGAGAGAGCGGCTCAAAGGAAAATAGAACGCGAGGCAGAGAGAGCTGCGGAAGAAGCTGTTATAGAACAAGGGTTTATTGAAGATCAAAGGCAAGAGCGAGAAGATGGGAAAGAGGATATAACTTGTGCTGCTGTAAATAAATCAGGTAAACGCTGCGGTAAGAAGGTTGAAGGAAATGGTAATTACTGTACTATTCACGAGGAGGTAGAACAGCGGGCTGACAACAAGAAAGTTCAATGCTCTCATGTGAAAGCGAATGGAGATAGGTGTAAAATGCAAACAACAAACAAATCTGGAAAATGTTACTATCACGACTGACTTTATTAATTACACTACTATTATCATGTAGTCTAGTTCATGCTCAAGGATTTAAAAAAGCTTTTAAGTTCGCAACGTTCTACACGGCTGTAAATGGAGGTAACTCTGTTTCAGATCAAACGATATATTCTGTGTCTAATGGTTTAGGTTCTTTTAACGTTCAAACACCTTATGACTATAGCTTAACTATGGGTTTACGTAAGATAGCTAGATTTGGTTACGAAAATAGAGCTAATGTTTTTTATGACGGAACTGAAGAGTCTTGGTCAGACGGAGCTAATATAGGTAAGCGTAACGGTTTAGAGTTTTTAGCTGAGGTTAAATACAAAAGGCAAATGGGTCAAGAGTTTCTTGATCAAAACCATTTCTTAAGATATGTAGGAGATAATTACATTGTTAAAGGAGAGTACCTACAAGATGGCTTTGCAGACATATCTTACTTTGAGGCATCACAAAGATATAGATTAAAACTAGGGAAAAAGTTTTCTTTCAATATAGGCGTAGCTCAAAGGCTATCTGAGCCGTATGGCTTTGATCCTTTGGAAGAATGGTTGTTAGACAACAACAATATACACTATACATATTTAGCCTTACAAGAGGGTTACACCGTTGATATACCTAGCGAAGAATATTTTAATCCTGCTGGTGAATCGGTAGCTACAAGCTCAGAGGTATGGGAAGCGGTGGTGATACCAAATGTTATATCTGATTATGTAGATGAAAAACGTAATGAGTTAAACAACCTTCTTCAGATTTCCACTGTTGTTGGTTTTGATTTATATCACTACACGGAAGATTTTTGGTTGCATTCATGGGCAAATGTAATGCCCTACCATTATAATGGGGGTAATGAATTTACTTACCACAACTCTGTAAACGGCCAATGGTTTGACTACTCTGGTGGTCTTATATTAGGATATAAAATTAATAAACACTTAGGAATATTCGCTGAAGGGAAATATAATAAGTACTGGAATAGAGAGTGGTATAATTTTAAGTGTGGAGTAAACTATGTAATCTTTTAAGTATAATAATCAATAGACATGTCAAAGGAATTAAACGAGGACACCGGGTTTCAGATAAGCGTAAAAACACTTATTGGGATAGGTTTTGGAATGGCCACTATTATTAGCATGTGGTTCATGCTACAAGCAGATATAGCTGAGGCAAAGGAATTACCTGAGCCACTGCCTCCTGAAATATCAAGAATGGAGTTTGATATGAAGGACAAGTTGGTTCGACAGACCATAATGAGTACTCAAGAAGATGTTAAGGAAATAAAAAAGGATCTAGATAACATAGAGCGAAAAATTGATGAATTAAAATAAAATGTAATATAATGGAAAATTCAATGAATTTTAGAACAGTAGCGGTGTATGCTTTAATTATGCTAGGGGCATTATTGAGCGGTACCGCTTTTGGACAAAACCTATGTGGCAGCGATATTTGCGTTGTGCAGTTTAACGCTAGTTGGAATACTAATAACAACGTTGATTATCTTGGGGAGCTTACCGATTGCGAGGTTATGAACGTGAGTATAGACCAAGGTACATACCAATCTGATTATGGAATAGTAGTTGTACCTACTATCATAGTCTTCAATGGAAAGGAAGTGGAGAGGTTTCAAGCTAATATTATGATGCAACTGGAGGCTACCAGAAAGCAAGTTCAGTCGGTTATTGATGAAGTAATTTATAGCGATTTTTAACATGAGATTTTTTTTACTAACATTACTGCTACTACCATTAACAACATTTAGCCAAAGTAGTTGGGTTAAAATATCTGTGCAGACAGATGATTATGGAGGAGAAACATCTTGGGAGATATATCAAGCATCAGAGATCGTCGCAGTTAGCCCTCCTTATGTTAGTAACTCTTTACAAGAAGTTGTAGTACCTCTTGACTCAGGAGATTATAACTTTGTTATATACGATTCTTTTGGAGATGGTATTTGCTGCGACTTTGGGCCTGGGTGGTATTCCTTAACCAACTCTTGTGGGTTAGAGATATACGATTACGAGTTTGCTGGTCCTTCGACTACAACGTTTTTTGAAGTTTCGGATTGTGAGGCACCTGTAGCTGGATGTATGGATATAGGTGCTTTAAACTTCAACCCGTGGGCTAACGATCAAGCGCCGTGTGTATTCCCACCTATGCCTTGTGGACCTGGCCAAACAAACATTATAGCTTTAATCACACCTGATAGCTATCCATCTGAAACAAGCTGGGATATAACCGCTAATGGCGAGATTATAGCTTTTGGAGGAAACGAGGGTAATACAGGGGTAACATTACCCTCGTACGTATGTACAAGTGTAGGAGATACCCTTGTTGCAAGCGTGTATGACACATACGGGGATGGGTTATGCGGAACTTGTTGGGGTGGGGTAGACGGGTACTTCAACGTCACAACTTTATGCGGTGATAATATTTTTGCCATAGGTGGAGTTGAACAATTTGACACCGCATCTTCGGGACCTTACATAGTCCCACCTTGTATACCAGTGATATCTCAAGGTTGCACAGACTCAAATTACCTAGAGTATAACTCGGAAGCTATAATAGATGACAATAGCTGCTTAACCGAGGTTGTTTTAGGGTGCACACAAGAGGAGGCGTTGAATTACGATCCTATCGCTAATACTATAGAGACTGAACCGTCATGCGATTACTCGCTAGTGATTACAGACGGTGGAGCAGATGGTTGGTTTGGTAGTTGGTTAGGTTTAAAACAAGGTGATAACTTGTATGGACCATATCAAATGGGTCCTAGCGATGGGTACGAAGAAGAGTTTAATTTAACTCTAAACTCTAACGAAGATGTAAGTGTTTATTTTTTCACAAGTGGTAACGCTGAAACAACAGCTGCTCAGTGTGGGTTTAGAATTGAAGGTCCTAATGGAATAGTACTAGAGAGTGGAACTAATCCTTGGACTGATCCATTGAAAAAGTTTCCTTACATATACACCGGTACACCCGTTTGTTCTGACTATTGCATACTACCTATTGTAGGTTGTATGGATATTTTAGCATGTAATTATAATAACGAAGCTAACATAGACGAAGGTTGTTTTTATTCCGTTCAATACTATGATTGTGACAACGGGTGTAACAACGACAGTGATGGGGATGGTGTTTGTGATGAACTCGAGATAGTTGGATGTATGGATCCAACTGCATTTAATTACAATGTTCTAGCGACTGATGCAGGTGATTGTGAACCGTTTACATTTGGTTGTACGGACCCAACACAATATAACTATGATCCAGAAGCTAACACAGAAAATGGTGGCTGTATTCCTTACGTTTACGGTTGTACTGATAGTAATGCCTTTAATTATGATCCGCTGGCTAACTCTGACAACGGTTCTTGCGTTGAAATCTTGGAAGGATGCGCGGACCCCGAGGCTTACAACTATGACACGGCAGTTAATATACCTGATCCGGAAGTCTGTCTCTACGAAGCGGTAGGATGTGTCACTGGACTAGGTGAGCCATATGGCGATGGTTATTGGCTCAATGATATGTGCTTCGCGTGGGTTATACAAGTTGACCCGTATTGCTGTGAAGAGGAGTGGGATGCTGTATGTCAAGAGACGTTTGACTACTGTTCTATTACTGGTATTGAAGCTATACCGCTTGTAGACGATCTAGTGTTATATCCTAATCCAGTTGGAGATATATTAAATATAAATAAAAATATTGATCTAGACGTGTTCGATTCTACAGGACGTCTTATCATATCAGAAATAAATACAAATGTCTTAGATGCGTCCCTATGGACCCCAGGAATATACACGATACGTATAATGTATAACAAACGAATAACAACAAAAAAGGTTATCAAATAATGAAGTGGATAGGTCAACACATATTTGATTATATAAGCCGCTTTAGAAATGACGTTTATGTTGACGCTAAGATTTTAGACTCAAGCGGATCTGCAGGATCATCTGGGGATATACTAACTTCGACAGGCACCACCGTTGCGTGGTCTAACGCAGCTGTTACATACAACACTGTAGCTACATACACATGGACACAGGGCGGCGCGGCTTCCGTTTGGACTATAGCGCACAATTTAGGAAAGTTCCCTTCAGTAACAGTCATTGACTCTGGTAACACAGTTGTAATAGGTAAGGTTGCCTACACGGATAACAATACATTAACAGTAACTTTTCAAGCTTCATTTAGCGGTAAAGCTTACTTAAATTAAAAAAAAGAAAACATGCCAATAGATTTTTTAAATCATATAAACCTAAACAAGAATCAGCTTCAAAATGTTGTGATACATCCTTTGGGAACCGCTCCACCTAGTCCTGTAGAGGGTCAGATGTATACAGACACTACAAATGGCTCAGAGGCGGTTTACGCATATCTTGGAACCGATTGGATTTCGTTACTAAACTCTACCACCGTCTCGGTAACGGATGAATCAAGTGACGTGGAATGCTTCCCGTTATTTGTAACCGCTGCAACTGGGGATTTAGCCGCAAAATCAGGTACCAACTTAACTTTTAACTCCAGCACAGGTCTTTTATCTGCCACTGGCTTAGCTGGTATTTTAGATAGTGGTTCTATAACATCGGGCTTTGGATCTATTGACAATGGAACTAGTGGTATCAGGACAAACACTTTTACCGCGGAGACATCTTACGTGGCTAGCGCTGACAACGCTGTTGCGATAGGTACATCTAGCGCAGGGTTCACTGATTTATTTCTTTCGGATAGTGGGGAGATACAATTTGGTGCTGATCAAGATGTGAAATTAACTCACGTTCCAGACGTAGGGCTCACACTAGCAAATACTAACACTGGTGACGATAAACCTATTGTTTTTCAATTGAAATCTACTGAAAGCACTGTTGCAGCCAGTGAAGTTATTGGCTCTATAGAGTTTGCGGCCACTGACACTAACGGTGGAGATGGCACTGGTGTATGCGCTGGTATACATGCTATAGCGACAAGCTCTTTTACATCGTCTGCAAACCCGACTAAGCTTGTGTTTACAACGGGTAATTCCGAAGCCGCGAATTCTAGCGCTACAGCTAAGATGACACTTGATCCAACCGGTTCACTTACAGTTGCGCATGATTTAACATTATCCTCTGATAGCTCTATAATATCGCTAGGGGCAGGCAATGATTTCACTATAACTCATAGTGGAACAGGAGCCACGATAGCTGGTAACCCAGTTAACATAACTGCTGGTGGATCTTCAACTTGGAAAGCATCAGCAGGAGATGTTACTATAGACTCAGAAGCTGGGGCTGTAATGCTTGATGGGCACACAGGAGTTGCTGTAGCGTCGGAAACAGGTGAGATTGATATTACCGCTACCGCTGGGGATATAGACATAAACGCGGGTGATAACGTCTTTATAGACGCAGCTGACAATATTTACCTAACAACCACCTCCGCGGATGGTTTGCTTAAATTACACTCTGCTCATACAGCTGGGCAAGCGATACTGATTGATGCAAACGCAAACGCGGACTCAACATTAGACATCGACGCTGGTATATTAGATATAGACATACAAGGAGTGGCTAGCATTGATTCGGGTGGTACGCTCAGTCTTGCTACCGCGAATTCCGGCGTTGCTGTTACTATCGGTCATACCACCTCAGAGGTTACAATTGGTGACAACTTAACCGTGACAGGTGACTTAACTGTATCTGGTACTACTACGACTGTGAACAGCACAACGGTAGATATAGTGGATAAAAATATTAGCCTAGGTACGGGCACCTCGGGTGTCGCTGGTGATGATGCAGCAGTTAATGGTGGTGGTGTTACTCTTAAATCAACCGACTCTGATAAAACATGGAATTGGATAAACGCCACGGACTCTTGGACATCGAACCAACATATAGATATAGTTTCTACTGGTACAGATTACAAGATAGCTGGAACAAGTGTTTTAAATGCTACCACTTTAGGGTCTGGCGTGGTTACCAGTTCGCTAACGACTGTAGGCGCTTTAAACTCAGGCTCGATCACATCTGGTTTTGGAGCTATCAATAATGGCTCTAGCACTATAACTACCACAGGCGCTGTATCTGTAGGGTCTTTAGTTTCAACGGGCACAATAACAGGTAATGGTTTTAACGCTGCTTTAGCTAAAACTTTTACTTTAAACGACGACGAAAGCGCTGGGAATAATGTAGCTTCAGAAAACAACGGTGCAGCTAGTAGTTACTTTACTATAACACACGGTATGGGTGCTAGCAGAAATTATAAAGTAGAAGTAGTACAAGTATCTGACTACGCAACAGTTTTTGCAGATGTTACAAGACCATCTGACACAACTATTCGGGTAACTTTTGCAGCAGACGTTGCGTTAGGCGCTTATCTTGCTTTAGTAACTAAATGCTAGTAAGACAATAATTTAATTTAATATAATACAATGCCAAAATTTCTTTCAGATTTAGATATACTTGCGCCTGAACTAACCATAACAAGTAATGGAGCTAACAAACCCTTACTAACACTGGAGAGTACAGATGATAGTACTGAAAATCAACCTGAGATTAAATTTTACAAAAACTCAGCTTCTGATGCTAGTGAAGATATAGGCATAATCACTTGGCGCGCGTTAGACAACGGTGGCACTTCAACCGTGTATGCGCGAATACTTGGAGAGGTAGAGGCTAATACAAACACAAGCGAATTAGGAAAGTTATCCCTACAAGCAAGGAACGAATCGAGTTATCTAGATGGTATTGTTATCGAAGGTACAGCAACGTCTGGAGAGATTGATGTCACTATAGCCAACGGAGCTGCTTCAACAACTACTATAGCTGGTAAAGCCGTGATACCCTCCAGAGTTTACTCTCAACCGGGTTCAGCCACGCTTGGAGCTCATTCAGCTGGTGATGTTTGGTACTTCGGCAACACTGGTACTACTAAGGGTAAAATATATTATCTTAACGATAGTGCAACTTGGACTATAGCAAATGCTGATGCAGAAGTAGATGCCACTGGTATGCTAGCCGTTGCTTTAGGAGATAACTCTACTGATGACGGTATGTTGTTAAGAGGTATGGTCACTTTATACGAGATAAACGGAACAGAAGATCACGGTAAAAAGCTGTTTCTACATACTGCAGACGGGGAAGTTAGCGTTACAGCCCCTTCAGCTAATGGACATTTTGTTAGAATAATAGGATATAGCTTAGGTGACACTTCAACAAATTCAGATGAGGTTTATTTTAACCCAGACAACACGTTCGTAGAAGTAAGCGCATAATGAAATACATAGATCAAACACTAGTATTTGAATCTGATAAGGTTTATTATGTAGAGCAAGACACCGAGTTTCAAGTTATGATGGCTTGGGAGGATTCTATAATGAAAGCCTCAGCGGATTACATATGTGAAGGAGGTGGAGATATATTAGAGATAGGTTTTGGCATGGGGATATCCGCGGGGTACATTCAAGCAAACTCTATAACATCTCATACGATAGTGGAGAATCATCCTCAGATGATAGAGAAAGCTAAGTCTTGGGCAAAAGATAAACCTAACGTTACTATAGTAGAAGGAGATTGGTATGACGTAAAAGATTCTTTATCTACATACGATGGAGTGTTCTACGATACTTGGGGTGATGATAATATAAATTCGTTCACCACTACACTACCCAATTTAGCCAAACCAGGCTCAAGGGCTACTTGGTGGAACAATCACACAGATGTAGATGATGTTTTTTATATAGAAGGAACCACGTATCAAGCTTTAGATGTTGAACCTGTAGATAATATATATTTCACCAAAGATGTATACTACCTGCCTAAAATGAAGTTTTAATGGCGGATATATATTCTAGTACTGCCGACGGTAGAGTAGACAGCCACTACACTGGGTCAAATCCAACTTGGGCTTTATCTAGGGACGCAACTACTGGAACCTTCGTAAGTGACAGCGAAAGCAGCACGTCGGCTTTTGTTCAAGCATCTCGGTTTAATGCAAGAGGTGGTGGAAATCCTACGTACAAGGTTACGCGAAGCTTTCTAGTATTCAATGTATCTAGTATAACATCTGAAGTAGGAGAAGTAGTACTAAAAATACATGGTAAAAGCACGAATCTTGCTGCAGGGTCTATATGGGGCGTAAAAGGTGATCCACCTACTATTGGAGGTTTAGCGACAGCGGATTTTGATGCTATTGATGGTTTTTCAGCGGGTAACCAAATGTTTGGTAATGCCACGCAATACACTAACATATTAAACTCTGGTTGGGATAACAACGGTTACAACTCGCTTACTGGCACGAGTGATCTTAGATCTGACATACAAAACAATAGCGTCATTGTGATAGTTATGACAGACTATGGATACGACGCCCGTAACATCGCACCTAGTTCAGCTCAACTCGTTGGTTATGGGGCTTACTTTTCCGATAACAGCGGGACAGATAAAGACCCCTACTTATCGATTAAGTTAGCTGGGTATGGGCATAAAATAAATACTGTGATAGCGTCTAGCATGAGTAAAGTTAACACTGTAGAATCAGCTAACATAGGTAAAATAAATACAGTAGATTAACATGCAAAGAAGATTATATAACATAGAGACTAGCGTTAGCCCAACCACGACCACGTTGATACCGGTTGGTGGATCAAACGGATCTATAGCTTCTATAAGGCTTACAAATTCTAGCGCAGCAGCTGTAGATGTAGACCTGCATCTTTACGAGGAAAGACCAGCCTCGGTAAATGATAAAGCTTATATAGCCGTCACAAATATACCTAGCAAAACTACACTTTTGCTAAATGAAGGTATTAGTTTCGATAACTCTGTTTTGGGGTTAAAAATAATAACGACTAATGGCAGTAGTTTAAGCGCTAGTACACCACTTTCAGTAATCATAAAATAATGGATAACATAAGCAAACATGTAAGCTATAGAGAAGCTACTAGAAGTAACACCGCTTTACGTAGAGGTATAGAAAATATACCAGACGTGGAAGAGCTAGAGAACATGAAGTTGATAGCTGAAAAAGTATTTGAACCGTTAAGGAAATGGGTTGGAGGTCCGATTAAAATAAACAGTTTCTATAGATCGCCCGAGTTAAATGTGGCGATTGGAGGTAGTAAAAAATCCCAACACTGCCACGGTCAAGCAATAGACATTGATGACACTTTTGGAGGTAAGTTTACAAACTTAAATGCAGAGATGTTTAAGTATATAAGATATCACCTCAATTATGATCAGATAATATGGGAGTTTGGGGATGATGATAATCCTGCTTGGGTTCACGTAAGTTATGTGAGCGAAGAGGAGAATAGGCAAAGATGCTTAAAAGCATATAAAGAAAAAGGTAAAACAAAATATAAAGTAATATAACATGGCAACAACAACAGCTACAATTACGCTATTTCGCCTCAATTGCTAAGTAAAGCAAAGAACTTCTTGATAGATATCGATGGTACCATTACGGATGATGTGCCTAATGAAGAGCCACAAAGAATGGTAACATGCCTGCCCTATCCGGATGCTTTAGAAACAATGGCCAAATGGTATGACGAAGGACATGTCCTCACGTTCTTCACATCAAGAACAGAAGAACACAGGGAGGTTACTGAGATTTGGCTAAAGAAGCATTCCATAAAATATCACGGTCTGTTAATGGGTAAGCCCAGGGGTGGGAATTATCATTGGATAGATAATCACATTGTAAGAGCTACTCGTTTTGAGGGAAAGTTTACAGATATGATCGTAAAACAAAACAACGTAGAAGTTTTTAAGAGGTAGAAAACAGTAAAAAAAAAGGGGATAACCGCGATGGCTATCCCCTTCTTTGTTTTAAGTGGTTACGTTTATATAACCTCGCATGATCCACCTGAGCAAGCTAGCTCACCTGAAAGATCAGTGTTATCATCTAGCTCTATAACTTTAGTTAGATCTATCTCGTTTAGAGAT
>Ga0208669_1000295_pt1 | contig 20191 bp, 29 predicted proteins | sample 21_taG_FD_184095 | JGI IMG/M metagenome (GOLD analysis project Ga0208669, IMG submission 184095) | Marine viral communities from the Subarctic Pacific Ocean - 21_ETSP_OMZ_AT15319 metaG (SPAdes) (version 2) | ecosystem: Environmental > Aquatic > Marine > Oceanic | place: Pacific Ocean | collected...
GAACTAGACATGGCTATCAAGCAACAGAAGTTCGACCAAGAGCAAGCGATCCGCGACGCGCAAGCCGCCTTGAAGTTTCGTGAACAAGAATAATGCCAGCTAAAAAGAAAGCCACGGTTCCCATTAAACTGGAACACTGGTTCAACGATTTAAAGTCAGTTACAAGGCTCAAGGAGATCATCGACGACCCTACCTTGCAACAGGCTATTGCGATTTTGAAAGAGGCTTCTGGCCCAACGGTCACGTCGTTGGATGCAGATCCGCAAGCGAACAGCCATAAACTGGCTTGGTATGCGGGATACAGGGACGCCTTTAATGATCTGGAGAAGCTGACTAATCGGCCATCCAACACTAAAACCAACCAACCAGACGAATGGACGCACCTGTAGAAGCAGCCGTAGAGGCCACCGAAGCCGTAGAAGCACCAACTAACATCGACGCCTTACCGGACGCCACTGAACCCTCTTCCTTTGAAGCCTCACTGGAAGCCGCTTTCGCGGACATGGATCAGGCAACCGCCGATCCCGAACCCCCTACCGCTGATCCTGAACCAGAATCGGTGGAACCGGAACCAGAGGTTCAGGATACAGAGGTTCAGGATACAGATCCGATTGAGAGCCTGACCGACAACATTGGTGATGAGTGGACCCCTAAAGCGGCTAACCGTTTCAAGGAACTCAAGACTGAGTTGAAAACAAACCGTTCTGAGTTGGATATGTTGAGGCAACGATCCACAGAATACCAGTCAAAGATTAAAGAACTGACGGGACTCGTTGAGAATAAAGACGTTGAGCAGCTACAAGAGAAGCTCGCTGAGTATGAGCATCAGCAGGCTCTCACTAATCTGGAGCAGACTCCTGCTTATTATCAGGCGGTCTCGCAGCCACTGGAAGCCCTTGTAGAGCAGGCTGACCAGATCGCCGACAAGTATGAGGTTGATTCTGACGCCTTGATTGACGTGCTATCGCTGGACGACCCGCAGGAACAGGAGGAGCAGCTATCTCATATTATGCCTAACGCCAGTGATCGGGATAAGGCCAAGATCTATCGGATCATGGAGGACATTGATCCCATCTTGCAGCGGAGAGAACATCTTTATTCTAATGCCGACGCCGCATTGGCAGAGGCAAAGCAGTTGGAGCAGCAGCAGCAAGCCGCTAGCGCAGCCGACAACGCCCAGCTTAGGCAGAACATCACAAGGAATGTTGTTGAGCGGGTCCAGCAGAAGCTGCCGTTCCTTAGCGGAATCGACGGCCTTGATATGTCTGCTATCCAGCAGAAGGCGTCGGAGACCGATCCCTCTGTCCTGCACCCTGTTGACCATGCCTACAACGCGGTATCCGCTCAAGTGTTTCCGACTGTTGTGAGGCAGTATCTGGAGATGCGTAAGGAAGTCGAGTCGCTGACTGATCGTCTAGCTGAGTATACGGATGCGGAGCCAGCGATGTCCGGCCAGACGAAAGCACCGCTGACCAGAGCCGGAGTATCGGACACCGCGAGCTTTGAGGAGCGGGTGAACGCTGCTTTGGGCGCGGTGTAATAAAATTACCTAAATTCACATATAATGGGGTCAGCATTAAGCTGGCCCCTTTTATTATGGATTATTACGAGGCATCCTTACTCGCCATTATTTCGCTGCTTATACTCGCGGCTCTCGCGTCTGAGTGACCCCGTTGACATTGTAGTTAACAAATGATACCCTCGATTTAACGGTTTACTTAGATGAGCGAGAAAAAAAAGAAAAAAGTCCTTAGCCAGACGCTTGAGGATGTCCGACGGGGCATGGAGAAAACCGATGAATCCCTTGGGGGGCTTGCTTCGGACGTGACGGGGGTATCCTTCTCAAGACCTACTGCGAACGCCACTACAGTTCCCAAAGCACTTTTAGAAAAAGCCGTAGACAATGCTGGTAGATTCAAACCTGTTCTTGGCGTTCTCCAAGAGAACCTCTCAAAGTTGAACCCCGATAATGTTGCCAAAAACCTTTACAATCAAGCCGCTAAATACAGCCCAACTCTTCAAAAAGCGGGGAGTGCCGCGTCAAAATTTTTTAAGTTCGTCCCGCCTGCTGAAGCGGCTGCACTAGCGTATAGATCTTCCATGCTAGTTAACTCAGAGGAGGAACGGCAAAAAGCTAGGGACGAAGCGGAAGAAATGTATAAAAGAGGAGGAACTGTGGGAGGAAACTTACAAAACATGGGGCAAGGCTTCCTCGACCCCGCAGGAACTATTTATGCGGCTGGTGACGCGGCGGTCGATACCGTAAAAACCCTCGGAGGACTCGCGTATGACAAGTTCTTCGGCCCGTCTGAAGAGGAGCAGCGTGAAGCGGCAAAGTTTAGGAGGTATAAACGAAACAGAGACCGCGACGCCGCTCTGCGTAACGCAAGGATGTCCCCCGAAGAACGGGCAGAGAGTGCCGACAGAGCGATTGCCAGCCCAGATCAAGGCGATCTCCAAAAAATACTTCGGTCAGGTGCGTCCTCAGTCCATAGAGCTTACGATAAGAAGGCCGATGATCTGCGAAAGCTCATGGAAAAACCTTACGACGGGTTGACCTCGTTGACGAAGTGACCCCGTTGACAGATCGGCATACAGTGTTAAGATTCGCTTATCAGTTGGGTTGCTCTAGCCTTTTAAATAGTTCTAAAAACAACTGATAAAGCACATAGAAACTCCGGTTGCTCTAGCCATTGCATAGTTCTAAGAGGTTCGTCCTAAACTCTTTTAGTTTCCGACCCCGTTGGCCGGAAGCGCAAACCTTTATTTATTTAAAACAATGTCTTTTGATCTAGGAACCGGCATCACTGCCGTAAACACTATTCTCGCTGAAGAAGCTAACCGCATCGGCAGCGACATCTACTCACGCACCCTCCACACCTCGCCTTGGTTGGATCTCACTAAGCAGACCTCCTTCGCAGACGGAATGGGCTACCAGCAGACCACGCTCGTTTATGACCGTGCAGTCGCTACCACCACTACTGGCGGTGGAACCGCTGGCGCAAACTGGGAAAACCTTGGAACCCTCTCTACTGGAGGAAACCAGTTTAACACTTCTCTGTCAGGCGCATCCGCACAGCCTCTCGACGACGCTGCTGACGATGTTCAGGGCGGTCGCGGAACTGGTTCTGCTGACAAACGCGCTTTCGTTCAGTTCGGTAAGCGTCTCAAGAAGTATAACCTGCAACGTGCCGTTATCGAGTCTCCACGCATCTCGCTTGAAGACCTCCGCTTCGCCGCACACCGTCAGGAGCAGCTTCGCGCCATCATGGACATCATGACGCAAGTTACCCGCAACACTTGGGAAAACCGCTACCGCGAAGAGTTTGAGAAAGTCTCCGCTAACCTTACCTGCTGCCTCGCTGCTGGTTCTGTTACCCGCGACACCGTCGATGCCGACAGTGACAACACGTCTGACGACGCCTTTGAAGGTAATCTTCTCACTGGCCTCGACCTCGCTAACTCAGGTTCCGGCAATGCCGACATCACTCCTGACGCGAACGTCTCTAACGCTGTGCTTGACAGTATTTACTACAAGCTCATCCGCGCCGGAGCCGGAAACAACTCCTACGGTCGCGAGAACGGTCGCCCAGTGTTTGGACTCGTCCTTTCTTCTGAGGCTTCTTACCAGCTTCAGACTGAGGCCGGATTCCGCGATGACGTCCGCTACAACAACGCTAAGGTCAGTGACCTGATCGCTCCATTGGGTATCGAGAAGTCCTTCCGTGGATTCTACCACCTCGTTGACGATCTTGCTCCTCGCTTCAACATCGCTGTTGGAGCAGTAACTAAAGAAGAGCCTTACAGCGTGTCCGCTGGAGTTGCTACTCCTAACGCCGCTTACGAGACCGCTTCTTACGAAGCTGCCTTCGTGGTTCACCCTGAAGTTTGCGAAGCCCAGATCCCTAACCCACTTAGCGGATCTAACGGAATCACCTTCGACCCCGTCAACTACCGCGGTAAGTTTGACTGGAAGAACATCGCGAATGAGGTCACCAACCCTGACGGTTCCATCGGATTCTTCCGTGGTGTTCTCGCCAGCGCAACCAAGCCCATCAAGACTGAGTTTGGTTATGTGATCCTCTTCAAGCGTGACTCCAGCACCCCTGCTGCTTAATTAATCTAGTTGGGTAGGGGGTGCAATACGCGCCCCCTACTTAGCGTAACACTTATAGAATTATGCCAACACTAGATGACGCACCGACTTTGGAAAGCCTCGTAGAAGGCGGAATCGCTGACGACGATCTTATTCAGATCTATGATACTTCGGCTCAGAAGGTTAAGACCCTCCGTTTCGACGACCTGATCGATTACATCGTTGTTAAGACTGACGCTTCGGAAGCTTAACCCAAATCACGATTCACTTAACATGAACCCCGTTGCCTGTCTCTAAAACGGGCAGCGGGGTTCCTATTTACAGAAAGAAACACTTATTATGTCAAAGTTACTTGAAACATTAGGTAAAGTCACAAACGACTTTTTCAAGGAGAACCCCAAAGCAGAAGCTATGCTGGAAGCAGGAGAGCGAGATATTCTATCGATCCTAGCACTACCTACCAAAGCCATTGGAGGAATTAAACGAGGAGTAGCTGGTGTGGGTGAATCCGCCGCCGGAGTTGTCCAATCAGCAGCGAAGCTTGCAGGTGATTATGGACCCGAGATCCGAATGGGGAAAAAAGGACCCTCAGTGAGCCTACTAGACCCAGCGAATAGGATCCCGCTTAGCGCATCTCAAATTGCTGACGGGATGGGCAACCTTAAAGAGTCCGCCCGAAAGGCGTCGGAGGAAAAGACTGACGCTGAAAAGATCGTGGATCTCGCGATCTCCGCAAAAGACGCAAATATTGGCCATCTCTTAAATCAAGGAAACGATTTTGAGACGAAATCAGGCGCTAGAATCGAGGAAGTTCTGAATGACCCAGCAAGAGGAGCAGGAGCAGCAAGAAAAGCAGGAGCCGACGAAGGCGAAGATCTCGACTTTTCTGCACTTGGAGACCTCCTGAAAGAAAAGTTGGGCGGAGTCGCAGAGTCTTTGAAAGACCCCGTCGGATCTGCAAAGTCTTTGAAAGACAAGTATGTCGGAGCCGTCGGAGACAAGGTATCCGACCTAACGGAGGGTATCTCAACCTCAGATGAGCTGTTTGAAGAATACTATGACACGCCTGCGGGTGAGGCAAAAATTCCCGCAGCTCCTAAAGCTGAAGTTGTGTCTGAAGGATACGAAGACCAAGCGATTGCTCTGTTCAAGAATACTCATGGAACCTCATTCGATCCAAAGTCCAGCATGGACCGAGGAAAGCTTGAGAATATGAAGTCTCTGCTCGCAGATATGGGCGGTTTGGGTGAAATGACCCCTAACCAGTTTGCTTTACAGTTTTATCGTGAATATCCCTAATGAACACCGTATACCAGTCCGAGGAACCTTCTGAGCATCACCACGATGTTCAGAAGGATCTGGAGATGGTCCAGCAGCAGTTGTCCAACATTATGGCCAACGCCGAACAGCTCATGGAGCAGTGCGGCTGCGGCTCGCCGAGGATGACTGAGGCTTGGGTTCAGTCAAAAATGACCCTTGCCAACGACTATCTGGAGTCTGTCCACGCTTACGTTGTCAATGGTGGCCCGATGAAATCGGACGCTGGACAAGGCAAGCCGAATAAGGTAGACTTCGTCATCGCCGTGGAAAAGGCAATGACGGATGGCAGCAGCAAAGCATAATCTAATTGTAAGTAGGGGCGAGGATTTCTCGTTCACCTTGACTATATCGGAGTCTGGGAGTCCTGTCGATGTTGACGGTGAAACCTTCAAGGCTGAGATCAGACGCGCTAGTGGGAAACCGCTCGTCGCGTCTTTTACTTGTGTGGTTTCCGACGGCCCACAAGGCGAGGTGACAGTCACCCTACCTCGATCAGAGTCGCTCAAGCTGGACGCTAATACCACCTACAAGTGGGATATTTTCCGTATAAAAACCGCCCCCAACCCCGACGTTACGATTTGTTTGATTAGAGGTGATTTAACAATAGAGGGTAACGTCACCGACATTACTAACTTCGTTACCTAATAATGGACACAACAGTTACAGAAACACTTCGCCACAGCCTTACCGTATCGGACTCCGATTTTCAGCTTACCCTTGTTTCAGGCCCGACCGGAGCGGCCTCAACTGTAGCCGGACCAACAGGCCCAGCAGGAGCGGCAGGCGCGGCAGGAACAGATGGCGCGGCTGGACCTAACTCGATCACTAGCGCGACGACAAGTGACGGAAACGCGACCATTACGGTTAGCACTTTAGGTATTGGCACTAGCCTGACAATGAGCGGTGACCAGTCTTTTTTGGACAGTAAAAAGGCTATTTTTGGGACGGGTAGCGACCTTCAAATATACCACGACAACACTCAATCGCGGATTCAGGCTGAACACAATGACCTGTGGATAGTCTCTGAGGAAGCCGACAAAGACATTGTGTTTTATGCCGACAGTGGCACTGGTGGAACCCCAGTAGAATACATAAGAATAGACGGGGGTGATGTGGTTACGAAGTTTTCAAAAAACATCCAGTTCTCCGATGACGTAAAAATCCAAGTAGGAGCGTCTCAGGATCTTGAGATCTACCACGACGCAAGTAACAGTTACATTGACGATAAAGGAACAGGAAACCTAAATATCCGAGGGGCTAACCTCAACTTACAGAAATATACTGGCGAGACTTTCGTTACATGCGTGGCAGACGGGGCGGTTTCCCTGTATCACGACAATGCTTCTAAGCTCTCAACCTCTGCTACTGGTATCGCAGTCACCGGAGGTGTTTCAGCTACTGGCACTATTTCCATTACAACTGGGAACATTACCATAACATCTGGAGATGTTACCATAACATCAGGCAATATTTCCACGCAATCTGGAAGTATCACAACGACATCAGGGAATATTACCACGACAGTAGGCAATGTTACCGTTGGAACTGGTAATGTCTCTGTGACAAATGGAGATGTCACCGCGCCCGACATCCTCGCCAGTGCCGATTTAGGATACTCATCAGGCGGTGCGGTGACTCAAGGAACCGATATTAATACAGAAGTTACCTTGAATACTCCTTCAGGAGTAATCACTTGTTTACCTTCAGGCACTTACGGCACTAGCTCGATTAATAACTTCACTTTAACAAATAGCACCATAGGAATTAACGATGTTGTGGTTGTGTCTTTACAAGACGGTAACGCCAATTTATCTGCTGCGGTAACCGCGACAGCAGCAGGCAGTTGTAATATAGCGATAATAAACCACTCTACTAGTGCTGCTGCGTCCCTAAAAGTAAACTTCGCCGTCATCAAAGTCGCAACCTCCTAAACGGATATAAACGGATATGGCCCTTAACCCATCACCGCAGAGACAGTCAGTCGTCACGTTCCCTACGCCGAACGTCAACGACATCCTATTCTTTGAGTCCGTAGACGCAGAGCGGGTCGGAACAGACATACCGGAATACGGTAGCAAGCACCCAGACTCCAAGAAGTGGCCTAACCACAGACTGGTTCACGTCGAGGCCGCTGACCCTAAACAACAGACTCGGTATTACCGTTACTATTACGCGGCTGACCAGCTTGATCAGGACAACGATAACTGGTCGCACACTGAAGCTGACATCGGAGGAACTAAGTTCGACGCCGTGGCGAGGGACTACGTGATCCGCCGTAGCGAGTTCAACCCAGAACTTCCGGCGATGGGGGATGACATGCCTGATGTTCCGGTCGATAAGTTTCCCCCAACCGCTAGGGTCGATGAACTTACCCACAGCCACACCGATACGTATGTTCTGGCACAGCGTAAGCAGATTCCGATTAACGACAAGGTTCTTAACGGCTTGTATGTCATCGAGCAGCGGGTCTACGTGAAGAAAGTCCCCCTGTATCGTCTGGACTACGACGAGTTTTTCTCAAAGACGAACTACACGAAGCAGACCTTGATGTATGCGACTGAGCAAGTCTTAGTAAATTCGGTATCATATTCTATCTCGGCTCTAGCAAAAGACCCAAACAGCGAATACTGGAAATTAACGTCGGGCGGCATTTTACGGACGGTTCAGCAACTCTCGGACAACTGGTATGCGGTCACAAAGCAACAAGTTGTGAATACCGCCGACGGGGGCGGGGCCTTCTCCTATACTTCGTATGTGAATTACTCTTTCCCGCCCGTCCTACTACCCCAGCCGGATGGTATTAAGTTTGACCTATGGGAGAAGAGATCTGGTGCTGAGACCTATTCACCGATTGTTCGATACAAGAGGGGGGCGTATAGGGGTCCGTGTAAGGCAGTAGTTTCGGTTGTGTGGTCTGACAGTCTACCTTCTCCAGATACTCTTACAAAGGTCATGCAGCCCGAATCAATCGCTGTATCCACCCCCTACTTCAATTTGAACGTCAGGGAGACGCTGCACGGGGACATACAAGTAAGCGTGACTAACGGAACAGAAGATGAGACGTATGTCTACACCGCCGGAGTTTATACTTTCGACGCGACTAACCACCTCGACTGGCCAGATGAGTTGACCGTGTCTTCTTCTGTTAAGAAGTTTAGGGGAGGATGGTTGAAAGAGACCACGAAGATTTTCAAACCTGTTGTTTAGATGAGTGAACCGTTTGAAAGAGGCAATATAAACTTACCGATCCCGCTAAACAACGCGCCACAGGACAACCCAAACTACGATGTCCCGTTCGACACAGGTGGTGAGTCTTCAATGGTGGAGACTTCTAGGGAACCTCCAGACTACAAGCCGTATCCCTTTGCCCTGAGACCCTGTCCAAAGGGCGAGGGAGCAGATGAAAATGAGGAAGGGATACACATCTACTTCGGCGTTCTGGTCCATCAGATTAACCGGATGGTATTTGAGGACGGTTTGTACGTGTCTCAAACGGGCTTGAGTAACCCGCAAGTGATTATCCCTACCCCCCTAAGTAGTGACGAGAACCGATATAAATTCTATAGACTAAATTGGCGTGGTGATGTCTACCTTTACTGGGAAACCGATCCATCAGGTTCTGTTACTTTATGTGAATTGAAGGGGCCAGAAGCCCCAGAACAACAAGGCTTGCCTAATGACGATGGCGGTAAGTTTTGGGTTAAAATCGGAACTGTCGCGGCAGGGGAAGCAGGTTATGAGATCGATTCATTAGACCAAGAAATATCTACCGACGTTTATTGGCTAACCGCTTTTGCAGACCCTGAAGACGCAGGCAGCGACGGCTCCAGCTCCAGCTCCGACTCTGGTTCCAGCTCTACCTCTGATTCCGGTTCCGATAAATCAACGGCCATTGTGCCGATGGACTGGCATGACAAAGGATACGGTGCGCTGTTCACGATGGAGTCCAACGAGGTTCTCTTTGAGTTCGTGATGCGTGATGTTCCTGTAATCGGCCCCAAAACCGTAACCCGAATCGATGATCGATTTTTAGCGGTATGTGAGCCGGACTCGATGACCGTCACTGGCGTAGCTGGCGACAGGGCCGGATCAGTCGGAGCGGTGGTCGAGGAGAACAACGTGGTTCTTTCAGCTTGGCCTTTGTCTTTCTTGAGGCCCAAAAAAGTTACTTTGAAGTTGACGGGAGTCCGCAAAGGATTTAAGCATCTTGATATGCCTGAGCGCAGTAGAGAGCAATTCATCGCTAACGAGAAGTTTATTAACTCAGCCTATCCTAGAAAGTAAAATGGCGTTACCTTGTGAGGCGCAAATAAACTTTTACGACGCAGGCGGAAGCGTGGTGGAAGGGCCGTTTGATTTTGATTGGGATGAAAGCAGGGGTCTCTACACCACAGGAGCAGGAGGTGGGGAACAAACTATCCAATGGAATGGCGTTGGTTGGGTCTACACTGACGCCTTGGGAGACCTATACGCAGGGGGTACAGACGCAGATGATCCGGCAGGTAATTACATAGACACTTCTTCTGGCTCGTCCAGTGCAATTACCATAACCACCACCACTAGCGGTTCGACTTGCAACTACAGCGACAGTGCTGGCAGTGGCAGCAGCAGTGGTTCCGCTAAGAGTAGCTCATCAGTATCAGAATCAGAAGGCTCACCGTGAAAAACCTAACCGACTGGTTTGACCGCGTTTACGTGATCAACTGCGCCCATAGACCAGACCGTCTTGAGGAGACCAAGAGGCATCTGGAGGAAACCGGAATGGCTAATAATGACTGGGTTCACTATTATCCAGCTATTATTGGTGACTGGACAACCTGTCCGGCGGACTGGGGTTCCGGCAGAGGGGCGTGGGGTTGCCTGCGTTCGCACCAGCGAATCCTTGAGGACGTAATCCACGACAGGGACGGTAACGGGAACCCGAACCTCATGAACGTATTGGTGCTGGAAGACGACGTAATCTTCAAGGAAGACGCGCTAGAGAAGCTTAATGAGTTCATGGAGGACGTGCCAACCGATTGGGGGCAGATCTACTTAGGCGGACAGCATCGAAGGAAAAAAGGCGAAACGGATTCCCCTAACGTGGCAATTGGCAACTCTATTAACAGGACGCACGCTTACGCCGTGAACCAGCCTACTTTCACGCAGTTTTACCGCCACATCTCGTATGCGACGGACTACCGCAATACGAGCAAGCATATTGACCATCAGCTTGAGTTAGCGCACCGCCGCAAGGACTGGCCCGTTTACTGCCCGAAAGAGTGGATCGTGGGCCAGCGAGCAGGTTCGTCGAATATTAACGGTAAAATAAACGAGACCAAGTTTTGGTAGTGGTATGAGTTGGTTAAGAGTAGAAACTGGAGGACGGCCATTAATGGTCGCTGTGCCTAATAAGTGCGGGAGTTCTAGTATACTACGTTGGTTACATGAAATCCATTTTAGGCAACCATATAAAGGGCATAACTTACACGGAGACAAGTGCTGGGATAAACTATTAGTTCCGATTTACGCCGAGGAAAAAAGAGCGGTCAAGGTGGCCATACACCGCGACGGGGTGGATCGATTACTGGGGTGCTATCGAAAATGGGTAGTTGGACGTGATGAGAGTGGGATTTGCCCTGATGTAGGTAGCTTTGCGCGACATATATGCGTAGCGATGAATCGTTCAGGGCTAGTAAGGCATCATGTAAAGCATCAAGCTTGTTGGTTGGGTTGCGATGTATCGAAGTTTGATGTGGTGTTACCACTACCTAATTTATCTAGGATGCCTGAAATGGTTTCTGAGCTGGTGGGAGTAAAGCTTCCTGACATGATTCACGATAATAGACCAAGAAAAGTGGATATACCAACAGTAGAGGAGTTAGAACCGCAGACGCGCAAGTTGATGGAGGCTTTCGTGGCTTATGATACGCTACTAGGTTGGGATGGTAAGACACGGCGACCTAGTTAAGGGAGTCTTTAAACTTATGGAAAAGATTATACACCAGACTTGGAAGGATCACAATGTTCCTCGCCATATCTATAAGGAGTCGTGGCAAGACTCTTGGAAAAACATGAGTCCTGATTGGGAATATAAGTTTTGGACTGATGAGGATAACGAACGACTAGTTCGAGATGATTATTCGATGTTTTGGGATACCTTTCAGAAGGTCGGTAAAGGAGTAGTTAAGTCGGATTTGTGTAGGATACTGTATTTACATAAGTATGGCGGTATCTATGCTGACATGGATTTCATTTGTTTGAGAGATCTAACGCCGATATTGAGTGTATTAGACGACCATATTGTATTAGGAAGACATAACAATCCTAGACAACCTCTACCTAATGCGTGGATGTATTCCCCGAAAGGAGATCAATTCTGGTTAGCGATGGCCCGTGATTCTTTTAAAGACCTCCAAAACAACGTGGGGCGGTCTGTGGAACAAACAGCAGGTCCAGACCGCCTTAATTGGGCGGTTGAAACTCACAGGCCAAATCACACAGAACTAGCCCATAATCTAATATACCCCAGAGCATGGGGCGTTGAAGAGTGCGATAAACACGCTTCTGGTGTAGATTGGAGTAATATACAAGATGTGATAAGAGCCTACCCCGATAGTTTTGCGGTGACCCCTTGGTCCCATAACTGGTAGATTAGACTATTTCTCAGTGATTGACTTGACGGCCTAACCCGACTATATTCGGCCTATGCCAGCGTTGACTGTCAAGGCCGTAACTAAAGCCCTATCTGACTATGTCCGCCCCGATGAGGATATCGTGGCGAAACTGAACATGGTCATGCCCCGAATTTACGCTATGGGGATGTGGCGGGATCTTCTGTATGACTGGTCTATCGAGACCGACAACGGCTATTTTGCGTTGCCAGAACACGCTGACGGCCTTTTAGGGGCTATGTTGCAGAATTCTCCGGTAGACGCGCAGTCTCAGTGGCACGATTACCGGATCTCAGGCTACGCCAGTGACGGCCCTGCGCCCATTTTCGGTGTGATCGACGACGGGTTTCACCCCACTAAAGAGGATTTAAGGACTCTCACAAACGACAGATATGAGATTGTTCTCCGCTCTAGCGAGCCTTCCACCACATCTAGCCCGAACCCTTTACCAACTGAAGGTGAAGTTGTTGTCGAGGCGGTCAACTCAGGCGCGGATATAGTTTTCACCTCTGATTTATCTGATTACTCAGTGGGGTGGACTGAAGACAACATCACGGAAGTAAAATCTATATCATTTCATGGCGTTCCCGAAGGGGTAGAAGTATACGCTGTAAATCAGGACGATGATTCTGAGATAACTCTAGCCATAGTCAAAGGCGACGGAGTAGCTCGCTACCGCCGATTCCGGTTCTCCAACAGCAGCGGAACTACTCAGAACGTCAAACTACTACTCAAACGAGCATGGGAGCCAGTCCTGACGCAGGACGACATCATGTATCTAGGCAACCTGAACGCCATCAAGCACGGTCTTTTGGGCATGTTGGCAGAGGACAACGCCGATTTGGAACGCGCCCAGTATCACTGGACGATCTGCCGCCAGCTTCTCGACGAAGAACTGGACGCCACCAGAGGAGCCGCGAAGCCTAAAGTCACCCTCAAGCCCACCGGAAACAATTTTAACACTCCAAACATTATTTAATTCATGACTAACAACATCGAAAAACAATCCTTCGGCCAGAGCGGAGCGACTGTAGTTACAAACACTGCCGCCACTACGGGAGATTTCTGCGCCATTCAGGTGCTAGAAGAAGCTAACTTCAGCGCAATCACTTGGCCCGAATTGACTGGAACTTTGACCGGATTTGCCATTCCTGCCGGAACGGTTATCTACGGCCAGATTACCGCCTTCACCTTAGCCTCTGGCAAGGTTCTCGCATACAACCAAGTATAACGACACCATGTCTCGGCTCGGTCTCAGCTTAGGTCTAACTACGGGTAGCCCACTATCCCCATTCGACCCTCTATCGCTCAACCCGATTCTCGCATTCGAGGCAGAGAAGTCGATGCTCGCTGCGGGAGACGCTGCTGCTACAAACCTTGATTTGGTAGCCACTCTCGATAACAGAGTAAGCGGAGGCGCGAATGCAGCTCAAAGCACCGCCTCCAAACAACCCGTTGCCCACGTCCCACTCGGTAGCGGTCATTTGCATCTTTCAGGCGTGAGCGGTAATTACGCAGCACTGGCAGCAGGGGTGGACTTAGGAACTCAAACCGAGGTTCTCATTGGCGTTAAGGTCCGAACATGGAGACCTTCAGCCACTCAATCCCTTATAGACCAGTATCCGGCTTCCCTTATGGTGTGGCAAAGGACTACTGGGAAGATACAAGTCTATTATGGCACAAGCGACAATTTCCAGACCGCTAGTGCGATTCCTACTGATGCTCCTCTTGAGACTGTAATTAAAGTGGTAAGAGACGGAACAGATGCTTCAACGGAAGTATTCTACAAAGACCACGATGGTTCATTTGTTTCTTTGGGTTCTGATACCTTGGGATCAGTCGGATCGGCTCCATCAGGCTCAGGTCAAGAATTTAGTATCGGTCGTTGGCGTTCTGGTAATCAGAACTACGCTGACTGTTCATTCCAGACGCTAAAGATCACCGCTGATTCAGTAGTTACTCTCGATGTGACTATGGCTGACGGTGAACACAAAGCGTCGTCGTTTACTTGCTCGACAGGTCAAACCGTCACCATCAACAAATCAGGAAACGACCCTGCCGCCATTATTCGTCGCAGTGTCCTGAGATTCGATGGAGCATCTGACTCATTAGTGGGTGTGTTCAACGAGTCGAATACAACTGGCGGGTATTTCTTCGCCTCCTTTAGTGTCAACGGAGACAGTGGCACAACGTCGGGCCGCATTTTCAACATGAAATCGTCCGATTATCATTTGGCATATAATAGTAATCGTTCATTTATATGGTCACTCCGAAACTCGAACTCAAATGACTTGAGCTATTATTTCGCAAGTGCCTACAGAGGAACTCACTCAGGCGGGTTCGACCCTGCCAACGGCGTCATTTTGCACGAAGTCAAAGCCGTCGCCGGAACTCAATTTTCCAAATTGAACGGCGGCGACATTCAATCAGGGTCGCTATCCCTGACAACCTTATCCTCGGAGGATTTCTACATCGCTCAAAATCCTTCTGGAACCGGAAACCCCGCCATCGATTTGGAAGCCCTCTACCTGTTTGACGAGACTCTGACCGACGATGAGGCGACAAAGGTTCGCGATTACCTCAACTCGAAAAGCTCCATTTACTAAGCCATGCCCGAAGAAGAATACATCGACGAACCACTCACTGAACTGGAGCGGGATCAGCTAGACACCGGATGGTTCTATTTCCTAGCCACGCCAGAAGCCTACCCCGCACTGTATGGATACGTTGACGAGTCGCGAGGCTACCCGATTGAGGGTGAAAAGGCTTCGACCCTTCACGGCCTACCACCAGCCGAAGAACTAATGATGGCAACCGACGGCAGTGGTCAACTAATGCTTCAACTCGCAACGTGGAGAGTGTCCTCGGACGATCTCGCCGTCCTTGCCCCTTACATTGCAGTCGGCGAAGTCTCGACCATCACCAAGGCCGAATGGGATGCCATAAAGCCCGTCGAAGACGAAAACCTCTAACCAGAGCAGACCGCAATGTTCCAACACATCACACACCCAATCTCCGGCATCCTAGCATCCATCTTCGTTTTCATGTCTACGCTGCCCGAAAACATCAACGTAATCATCCAGATGGTCTCAGCTTTTCTCGGCTTGATCATCGCCGTCCTCTCTGCTATAACAGCAGTTGAGAAATTCCGTAACCGTAAGAAAAATGATTAACTACATCATCGAAAACAAAGAACAGCTCTTCGGGGTTGTTACCGCCGTCATCGCAGCCGCATCAGCTATCGCTGCCCTCACCCCTACACCGAAGGACGATACCTTCATCGGTAAAGCCTACAAGGTCATCGACTGGCTCGCGCTCAACGTGTTCAAGGCTAAGGATAAGTGATTAGGGAATGTCCGACTTATTTGAAAAAAGTGTAGCTGCCAGAGCTAAAGCTGCCGCTAAAGCTGCCGCTAAAGCTGCCGCTAAAGCTGCCGCTAAAGCTGCCGCTAAAAAATCGGCTAAAGCGGCCACCGAGTTCGATCCTGAAGGTATAAGATATGACGAAAAAACAGGTGCGGAACTTGCGGAGCTAATGCCTTTAAATATAGATAAACCTACGGATAGGCCGACAGAAGAGGAGCTTGCCGCCCTCGCAGCCGGAGATTCCGTTCCCGAAAGAACCCATGAAGGAGCATTTGAAGCGTGGGTGTGGCATCGCGCTAACGAGGATGACCCTAATAGTCCCTTTGATTGGTATAAGCACAAAGGTAGTATTGACCCTAGAAACGGTATGCTCTTAAAGGGTATGGGACACACATCTGTCAAAACAGCTATCGACTATGAAAAAAATCAAGGAAGGCACTTTGTAAAAAGGCCCGATGGAAGATATATCTTACAAAAGATAGAGAAATGATCAAACTACTGACCGCAGCAGCTAAGGCATACATAGCTTACGTCGGTCTCAAACAAAGGACATACGTTTATGAACTGGAAGACGACATTGATGAGCTTGCCGCTGATGGCTCTCCTGCTGCCAAGCTGCGGATCGAACGCTTGGCGAAACGACTCAAGTTTGAACGAGAGCGCATTGCTCGACCCTCCGACGGTGACGCTGGTTGATGGCGTCACGTACCAGTTTGGAGAGGGCCAGCTAAAAGGACGAGGCCAGAAGTTTCACAGCGATTATTCATACCGTCGCGCAATCATTATCGGCAAATGAGTCCAAGTAAAATACTCGACAAGATCCTAGAACTTGTAGCCGCTTACAGAGCGGCTAAAGCCGTCAAGCGTAAGAAGGTTAAGAATCTCAAGAAGGTCGCCATCTGTGTGGGCCACAGCCGGATCGGCGACAAAGGGGCCACGTCCGTCGGAGGCGTAGACGAGTGGTCTTACAACAAGAAGGTCGCAGACCTGCTGAAGAGCCACCTGCGTCACCAAGGAGTCCAATCCGTTGTGTTCGATGACTACCCGTCGGAGAGCTACAGCGGCGCGATGGACTGGTTGGGTCAGAGTATCGCGAAGGAGAAGTGCGACATCGCAATCGAACTGCACTTCAACAGCTACTCAAGCTCGAAAGCAGAGGGATACGAATATTTATATTACCACACCAGCAACAACGGTCGCCGTCTGGCTGAGTGTTTCCGAGAAGCCCACGCTGAGACCTTTAAGGTGCAGTCAGACAGAGGAATCAAGCCGATTGAATCAGATGGTCGCGGGGGCGGGTTCTTGAGGAGCGTGCCGCCGCCAGCCGTTATCTGCGAGCCTTTCTTCGGTAGCTGCCCAAAGGAATGGATTCTCTTTGACGTAAAGCACTCACTACTGGCCGACGTATACGCACAAGCGATCACCAGCTACTTTAAGAACGCATGAGGAACTACCAAAAAGAATACGACAACTACCACAGCAAGCCGGAGCAGAAAAAGAATCGGGCTAGCCGTAATGGCGCACGCCGAAAGATGAAGAAGATCTTAGGCAAGCGGGTCAAGGGCAAGGACGTTGACCACAAAGACGGTAATCCAAGAAACAACTCACGCGGGAACTTACAACTACTCAGCAAATCAAGAAATAGATCAAAAAAGTGAAATCTCTAAAATCAGTCATGATCGCGGGTCAGCGGATCAAGATCCACAAGACTGAGTTAGAGGGGTGCTACGGTCAGTATCTTCATGAGAAGCGGATAATCCAGTTACATAAAAATCTACCGGAACACGAAATCATCCCGACCCTACGCCATGAAATGTTACACGCCGCCTTCCACATCGCTGGTATCTCGTTCTGCGAGAACTTTGAAGAAGAAGCCTGCGTCCGCTGTATCGACGAGGTCTTCTTTCCCGCCTACGAACGAATCCTTAAACGCTTAAAATGAAAAAGAAATCAAAGGTAAACGAGGCAGGCAACTACACGAAGCCTACGATGAGGAAGCGTTTATTTAACTCAATCAAGGCCGGAACCAAAGGCGGTAAAGCAGGTCAATGGTCCGCACGAAAAGCACAACTGCTAGCAGCAAGATACAAAAAAGCCGGAGGAGGCTACCGAGACTAATGAAAAAAGAAGAATTCAAACCACACATGATGTATGACAAGAATGGTAAAGGCTACAAGGCTGAAACCTACGAGCAGCACCTTGCCATGAAGAAGAAAGGCTACGGCCACACTAAGCCATCTACCAAGAAGAAGGCTAAGAAGATTATCCGTAAACGATCTAAACCCCAATCCGGTTACTAATGCCTAAGAAAGCTTCACAGAAATCCCTCGATAATTGGACTGATGAGAAGTGGGGAACCAAGTCTGGTAAGCCGTCGCTTAAAACGGGCGAGCGGTATTTACCAAAGGCTGCGCGTGAGGCTTTGACTGACGAAGAGTATGCCCGAACCAGCCGTAAGAAGCGTGAAGGTATGCGGAAAGGTAAGCAGCACGTCAAGCAGCCCAAAAAGATCGCGGAGAAGACTGCGAGTTACAGGAGCAAGAAAAGGCTCCTGAAGAAAGCGCGTAAGCGCAAATAATGAGTCGTTTCATACTCTACAAACCTACGCCAGAAGATGTCGCAGAAGCGTGTCGAAGATCTGATGCGTTAGGAGAGTTGAGGACATCGTTCACGAATGGTAAAGGCAACATGACTGGCTTCTTAGGTGAGGTCGCTTTCGAGAATACCTTCAAGCAGTTCGACTACGTCGGCGATACGTCCTACACGCACGACTATGAATACAAAGGTCTCAAAGTTGATGTTAAGGCCAAAAGCTGCAACACCCCTCCTAAGCTGGACTACAACGCCTCAGTAGTCAGCACCAAGTTCAGTAAGTTTGAAGCCGACGTATACTTCTTCATGCGAGTCCACAAAGGTCTACGGAAGGTATGGCTTTGTGGTTGGACTCCTAAGAAGACGATCATCCACAAAAAACGATTCAACAAGAGAGGGACTCACGACAAAGACGGGTTCCGCTTCAAGGCCGACGGATACAATATCGAGATTAAGAAGACCCGTCGGCCCGACGCTTTCGAGTCACTCTTCCTCCTCCGGCGGTAGTTTTTTGTGGTGGAGGTGACCCGTATTTTTAAAGACGGGCCTTATTCCGTTTGGTGCGACGAGTTCAATAAACTCACTCAGCGGGGCATCCGCGTAGAGGTCTATGGTTGATGGATCACCTCCCACAGCCTCTATCGCTTCACGCAGGTCTAACCAGAACTCACCGCAAAGCTCCTGCCTCTTTATCTGAATGTCCTCGTTTGTCATCCGCTGCATAACCTATATCGTAATTCTCGCTGAGATCAATACTCCATAATTTACCCCCACCCTGTCCTTGGGACATTACGGGACGGATCTTGTTATTGACCCGACTAGCTTCTTCCAGAGTGATCATGCCTCGTCGGCAGAACTCCAGATTACGAGAAGAACCAACGTCACGACCGTTGTTTAGTTCATGCACCATCACCTGAAACTCAGTCAGAGTCCCGCTCCATTTACCCATGTCAGGGTGAATCTCACGGCAACGCTTGGCGAAGAACTCGACCAACTCCGCGATGGAACTACGACTGCTGTTGTCGTAAGCGGCGTCCGCGATGGTGGGGTCGATGTATGACTGCACACCGAACCGGCCAACGTCCTCGACCTCTTTAGGAACCTTCCAGTCGAGCAGGAACTTACCGAAGTGCGGTAGCTCTTGTTCGATGGTAGCCTCTAGCTGGGAGTTAGCTGGAAAACTATTAGTGGACTTATTGCTAATCAACAAAGCCATGAGCTTATCGCGGTTACTGGTATCCAGAGACGGGATCACTGACAGTGAGTTGGCGTCCATGTTCAGCGACAAGATAACTCGACCTGTCCAAGGAATAGACATGGCGTCCGCATACTTGGCCATATACTCGACTCTCGGATTGGCTACCGCACGCTTGAGCAGTTCGGTCGCACGTCTCTGGTCTTGGAAGCTAGCTGCCGAGGTCGTATCGTCAATAACCCATGAGGCGACACGACCTAAGTCTTTGTTGAACTTCGTCTGACCTGACAGGTAGTCAGACGCATCAGAGAAACCACCTACAAGGCCACTGATAATTTTGTTCGACAATAGCGACTTGCCGCGACCTGTCGGCCCGACCAGCAGCAGAGCTTGTCCCTGTAAGGGAACCCTATCCAAAACCGCAGTGTAGAAACGCTGCATCCATGAGTAAAAATAATCTAAGGCGGAGTTCTTTGAGCTATTCGCGAATAGCTGATTCAGCCATTGGTGCAGGAACGGCCACTTCGATGGATCTCCATCTGAGTCTGGTTCCACCGGAACTAAGTTAGAGCAGTTGAGAATACGGGTAGCGTTGTAGGATACAATGCGTTCGCTTGAGAACACCACAGGTGCGATCTCATCGATCCGGTTGTTATTGCTCACCGTGAGGAGAGCTTCCTCCACCTCGCTGATCGCCCTGCCTCTCCTGACCCTGACAGAGAACCCCGCTTGACGAAGCTCCAGAAGGAGTTGCTCCTTCGGTATCGACACGGCGTTTCCGTATAGGAGCTTGAAGAAGGTCTTACCATTGAACCAGTATTCGTCGAGTAGGGTAGACAACTTCTTGGTCTCGTAGTCTTTGACAAACGAACCGCCGAAGATATCTCCCCAACTCATGAACCCTTTACCAGCACGGTCGCTGTAGCACACAACTCCATCCTCCACTACCTGACAACCGTCTCGGTCGAT
>Ga0208669_1000297_pt1 | contig 20080 bp, 24 predicted proteins | sample 21_taG_FD_184095 | JGI IMG/M metagenome (GOLD analysis project Ga0208669, IMG submission 184095) | Marine viral communities from the Subarctic Pacific Ocean - 21_ETSP_OMZ_AT15319 metaG (SPAdes) (version 2) | ecosystem: Environmental > Aquatic > Marine > Oceanic | place: Pacific Ocean | collected...
ATTATACAGAAGAAAAATATTGGGCTATGTTTCCCTCAGACAGAATTATCACAACAAGAACAAGAAAAATTATAATACCACAATGGATGAGTGTTGTACTTTTGACTCTTGTTTTATTAGTTTTATTTAGTATAGGAAAATTTATTGGATAATGAAAAAGATAAGACACAGTAAACTACCAATCACATTAGTGTCGGATGATGAGTTGACACCTGATATGTTGAATACAATCTCAGTAAATATGACTTACACACCGAATGAGGTTGGTAAAACATCACCGTGGGAGTTGTGGGTTGATGAGTTCGGAGAATGGTTCAGTCCATATAAAAAAAATAAAAAGCAAATGGAACTTTTTGATGAGTAAAAAAAAATCATCAAATGGAAAAGGTGATAGGAATCGTGTATCTGATAAAAGAAAATACGATGAGAATTGGGAAAAAATTTTTGGAAATAATATAAGGAATAATAAAAATGTCAAGAAGAGATGAACTAAAATATCAAAGTGAGTTCTCTATATATGGAGTATTCAGATTTGCTTCATACTTACTTGCATCAGCTGCAATGTATTTACACAACTTTCAACTTGCGGCTATCGCATTTGGATTTGGTGCTACATTAGGTTTCGTTCGTAGGTTAGCTAGGATTTGGGAATAATATGAATCTAACATGGTTTTATTTTCATTGTGTTTTGGCACTTGTAATAGTAGTCAAAGATTACAATGGAACTTTAGAAGAGGATTTGAATAAGTTTGAATTGAGTATCGGTATAAGAACTATACTACCTGAAGATTCAACTGAGAACGATCCACCATATTATATATCACCGATAGAAGAAGAACCGATTGACTCAACTTGGATACTACCAGATTCACTAAGGAGAAATTAATGAATAGTTTATTATCAGGACTAATATTGTTCTCAAGTTTTGCTATGAGAACACCAAATGATGAATCAATCACGAAAGATGATTATGAATTATCACTTGGTTTTAAATCTAAGACTATCTATCTCAAACGAGATTGGGAACGTGAGTTAGGACAAAACTATATTGATGATGAGATGTGGTTTACTTGGACACCAAGTATTTTTTATATCAAACCTCAATATGTAAACAAAACTTCTCGTGATTTAAAATATACCAAGCTAGACGCTAGATATAAAAAGGATTGGTTTAGTATTGGTTATACGGGATTTTATTCTGAAGATAAACTAGAACAAGGAACTTCTATTGGTGTTTCTAATAAGAAACAAATCAATTCTCATTTTGAATTGATAACCAAACTTGACGCATATTATTTCAGAGATGATGTTCTTGAAGTAGATAGGTTTGATAAAGAGGCTAATGTTTCATTGAATTGGAAACTGACTAAAAAAATAATACTTAATAATATTGTAGATTACAATGATGTTAAGGGAAAACAATTTTATAAATTTAAGGTCGGTTTTGAGTATTCTTTATAGTTATTTAGTAAATAGCTGGAGAACTTAATGGAACTTTCTGAGATTAAAAATAAGTTGGAACAATCCTACAATGAACAAGATTGGAACATTGTTGAGGAAGTAATAGATTCTTTATCTTATCACGTAGAGATAAATGATTATGGTGATGATGAATGGGCAAATCCTGAAGAGGATGAGATATAAATATGGGGCTGACATTGGTTTCGACAGATGTTATTTGACAATAAAGTGCAACAGAGTATGAGTAGACTCTTAAATAAGACTCACCAAACTCAAATGGCGATACTTCGCTACAAGGGTTGGAAATCGATTGGCACTTAGCCAATTCTGAAATGGGATTTGACAATTTCGTTGAACCTGTTTCTGATTCTCAACCATCTTACGCAAACGCATAAGATACTGAGTTACTTGGTACTCGGTCATAAAATAAACCAAGATGATCAAGTCTTTAGTTAGAGGGAAGTTAGACATTAAAGAAACTACCAGTTTTCAAGACCTGTATATAACTTGACAAAGGTTGTGGATGACTAAAATTTGGAATCCAACTAAGTTGTGAATGACTTTATCGAGAAAACATTTGGACGCGGGTTCGATTCCCGCCAGCTCCACAAAAAATGAGGTTTTAAGTAAACAATATGATATTTATTAATAAGAAAAATAACGAGGATATGATTATGATGAAGAACCTAAGAGAGTTATTAGTATTAGGTTTTGCAATGATAGTTATAGCGAACGGATTTATTTGGAAAGAAATGTTTCGTTCATATAAAGACAAAATAATGAGTGAGTCTTTGAAAAGAACAAAAGAACTTACTCTTAGAAATGAGAAATTAGAATCTCTCATTTCAGAACATAAGCTTGAAGGAATGGATGTAACTGTAACAATGTATCATCCAGTAGCTCGTCAGACTGATTCTACACCGAACATTCTCGCGGATGGAACGCGTATCAGAGTACATAAGGCTAGTGAGTACCGATTTATAGCGGTGAGTAGAAATCTTTTGAAGAGATGGGGTGGATGGTTAGATTACGGTGACTTCATATACCTAAGAGGCACAGATGATAAAGATGGTATGTATCAAGTTAGGGATTCTATGAATGCGAGATTTGTAAATCGTATTGATATATTGGAATCTCCCGGTACTAAACCATACAAGTTTACTAGCGCTCAAATCGTAAAGACAACTAACTTTGTTGCTGGAATTGAAAATAATTAAAAAAGTGCTTGACAATCCTCAAAAAATGTCGTATATTATAGTATAATAAATTGATAGGTTACAACACATTGAGTAAAAACAAACCGTTTTACGAAAAATCCGATATTACAAATCCAAAGAATACAATTAATATCACATATGGAGAACTTTTGCAAAAGAGTTCTGATGAAGTTGATACGTGGATTGATGAATTACGTGATTATGTAATTACCAATTGGGACAAGGGACAACCACCTGTTATTGGTCAAAACGAAGAAGACATTATTAAGAAGTGGAATAAACTTCACGAAGTGAACGTAAATGATTTCTACACAAAGAAGACTGGTGTTATACGAAACTTTAACAAGTTGGCTAGTGGTGTGAATCAATTCTTTCCCACGATGTTAAAGACAAAGATTTCTACGGGCGTTAGTAGTGATAACGCTCATTCCATATATGATATGTTTAGTGATGATAATCTTAGAGATAAGTTTTCCAAGGCCATGAAACGTGGGTTATACAAAGATAGTATGTATAGTTTTGGTAAGACATTGAAACGAAAAGATGTGGGTGATGTAGAGGATTACATTAATAAAATAAACAACGATAAAGATTTCGGTCTCACTATTATTCAACAGAAAAATAAACATCAAGTAAGTGAAAATGGAACGTGGTTAAGTTTTACTGGTACTCAAGTACAAGAATTATTAGATAAAAATATATTAACTAAAGATAATATCAGAACATTAGATGGTGTAGAGTTAGATGATACTATAGTTTTAAAGAATGGTCAAACAAGATATTATCACTATCATTGTAGACAATACAATCGTAATCAAAGAATCTTTCCAACGGCATTACAAATCTTTAGATTGGGTTTGGGACAGCCGGCGGTTAACTTTCCAGCATTAACTGCAAGATTTCTATATGAACATTTTACAGAACATATCAAGGGTGATGTAATAGTGTATGACCCGTCAGCTGGTTGGGGTGGAAGAATATTAGGAGCCATGTGTACTAATAGAACATTACACTATATAGGTACTGATCCCAATCCTGATAATGTTGGGAGATATGAGAATGTAGCTGAGTTCTATAATACTCATTGTAACCAAGATAATCGATTTTGGGGTGATAGAGAAAAGAACACGTATAGCGTATTTACGAACGGTAGTGAAGAGATATATAACAATTCCGAATTTCGTAAATACGAAGGTCAAGTCGATTTCGTCTTTACTTCACCACCTTACTTTAACCGAGAACAATACTCTCAAGATGATAACCAATCGTTTAAGAAATTTTCGGCGTACGAAGATTGGCGTGATAACTTTCTTAGACCGACCTTGACAACGGCGTACAAGATGTTAAAGGATGACCGATATATCGCTTGGAACATTGCCGACATCAAGGTAGGTTCTAATAAACCTCTAATTCCATTAGAACAAGATAGTATTGATGTTATTGAATCATTAGGTGGTAAGTACATCACAACTTACAAAATGTTAATGACACGAATGGTTGGACTTAAACCAACACAAGGAAAGAATTCTGTGAAACATGATGGTAGTTATTTTAAATTTGAACCAATATTAATATTCAAGAAAGGATAAATATGTCAAAAGATAAAGAGATAAAAGTTGGAGATTGGGCTCTACCAAGAATAAGTGGTCTTGTAGAACGAGGAGATCCACCATATCAAGTTAAAGAAATTACTGATGAGGGTAAGTATATTATAGTACAGACGATTGGTACTTACAAACATCAATTAGAATTACCAAAGGAGAAATTAAATAGGTTATGAAAAATCTAACTGAACAACAACTAATAGACAATTATCAAAAATTGATTGATATTGTTGAAGATACGTTTGAGGGTGAACGAAAAGAAAATCTTTTAAAGATGTACAAGTTCTTTGAAGATAGAATCATAGTAGCACCAGCAAGTGGTAAACCAAATTATCATTATTGTTTTGCAGGTGGTTATGTAGAACACGTATTACATATTGTGGACACGGCAAAAAAGTTGATGAAGGTGTATGAATCAATCGGAGCAGTAATAGATTTTACTGAAGAGGAATTGGTGTTTTGTGCTTTACATCACGACTTAGGTAAAGTTGGTGATTTAGAGAATGAATATTATTTACCACAAGAAGATGATTGGAGACGAAAGAAATTAAATGAATGGTTCACTCATAATCCTGAGATGCAATACATGGGTGTTACAGATAGGGCTATATGGTTACTACAACATTTTGATGTAAAGATTTCACAATTAGAATTCTTATCTATTAAAGTTTCTGATGGTATGTATGATGATGCAAATGTTCAGTATTTAAAAACATTTAAACCAGAAAATAGTTTTCATTCAAGTCTACCATACTTGATACATTGGGCTGACCACATGGCCACGAGAGCAGAATATACCGAGTGGAAATATGGTGAAACTAAATCAAAAGAAAATGTTCAGAAGGCTGTGAGTAATATTAAAGATGCTGTATCTAAAGAAGTAAAGAAGATTGAAACAACACCTGCTGAGAAAAAAGAAAACGCAAAGGATTTATTTGACGAGTTATTTGGTGAAAAATAAAATCTTTAACGAGGATTGTTTAGACACAATAAAAAGAGATTTACAATATGACTATTGTTTTTTCTCACCACCCGATTATGATGAATTAGGAATTACACCTATAAAGGATGATGAAAAATATTTTGGATGGATGAGAGACATATATTCTAATTTAAATCCACGTAAAAATGTTGTGACAATTGTCGTTAGTAATCGTAGATATAATAGAAGAACTATTCCAAAACATGAATATGTAACTTCAATAATGAAAGATTTAGGTTATGATTTATTGAATGAAAAGATTTGGGAGAAGTCAAAAGAAATAAATATGTATCGTTATAATTACGCATTTGTTTTGTGTTATGGTAAAAAGAATTTTAAATCAAAAAATACAAAACAATTTAAATACGATATTTGGTTTCATCCATTTGAATCGTATAGAGGGTATAGTTATAATTTTTCTAAAGATATGGTATCACGATGTATAGAAAATTATACAGAAGTAGGTGATGTAGTTTACGATCCTTTCATTGGTGTTGGTACTACTGCATTAGCATGTTTAGATACCGAAAGAAATTATTTAGGTTCTGAGATTGATTCGGAAGTTTATGAACTTTGTATGAATCGAATAGAACAAGAACAAAGGAGTACAAAATGGTTTTAGATATATTATTTGGAATCGCAATAATATCAACGTTAACACTTGGTTATACAACTTGGAATCAATTCCAAAAAGTAGAACGATTAGAATCTTGGATTGAGAATTATTCTGCAAGAATAGTACAAACAAAAAATGTACTTGATGAATTAGATTCAGAGGGTAAGTTCGAATCCGATGATGAAATCGGAGTTGTATTTCAAGGAATACAAGAAGCGATAAATGATTTAACAACAATAACAGAAAAGGAAATATAAATGCCTCGTAAAGCAAAAAAGAAACAATACTTTACTCAAATCACAGAGAACGCTATTATTCGTCATAATAAAGAAACTCGTCCACATATGAGGGAGAGAATTTACAATGACCATATTCGATTTGCATTTGAAAAACTTGCTGAAAACATTATTCATACATTTAAGTTTTATTACTTTGATGTTCCAAGTGAGGATGTGAAGCATGAGGTGGTTAGCTTCCTTTATATGAACATGCATAAGTTCGCTGAGGGTAAGGGTAAGGCGTTTTCTTATTTTAGTATTGTTGCAAAGAATTACTTAATCCTACATAACAATAATAACTACAAACGAATGAAACAACATGATGACTATTCTGTTACTGATTATAAAAGAAATCCGATAACTGAGATGAAATCAAAAGATAGGAATGAAATGAATGTTGAATACATTGAAGTTTTGGCAGACTATTGGAAAAATAATTTAACAACCGTATTTAAACGAAAGAAAGATTTAGATGTTGCGAATGCAGTTATTGAGTTGATTGATATGAAAGATAGGATTGATAATTTTAATAAAAAGGCCTTGTATATTTTAATTCGTGAAATGACGGGCTCCAATACACAACACATTACTCGTGTTATTAATGTGATGAAAAAACATCACACGTCTCTCAAGAAAAACTTTGAATTTAGTGGTTCAATAGACACTAAATTTACAGGAAGTTTTCTATAACAAAAAAGGGGAAATCAATTAAGACTTCCCCTTTTTATCTTTTATCCGATTAGTACTACTTACGGAATAAACCCACCAACACCAACAATGCGACGAGCCCTGCGAACCCAGAATCGCCGAACTTGTTTATGATAGATGTCAGGTTACCGATAACATTTACACCAAAGATTCCACTTCCAAAGATTACTTCAGAAACAGCACCGATGGTAACAAAGGAAAGTAGAAGATGAGCTACATCATCTACCCAACCCTTGACGAGTGTTATGACTTCCTTCATTGGTTAATCTCCCGTTAGTTATTGTCATATGTCGGTTATTTTTCCGACAATAATAACTATTGTATATATTTCTTAAACGATTTCAGTATATATTTATATACTACTATTTTTTGGGTTGCCTATATTTATTAATGTAATAATATAGGTAATCTTATGGCAATAGATTTCGAAGTATTCGAGGGAAAAACCCTTTCAGATGTATTCAAGGACATCTACGATAATTCCAAACGAAATAAAGAACAATTAGAAGTCTTGATGAAAGAAGTAGTTCAGTTTATTAAAGATGGTGATACAGCTGTGCAAATCATTCCTATGTTGAAAGAGTATTTAGAAATCAATGTAAAGAATGATGAACAACTTGTTAAGTTGGCTACAGTTGTTCAAAGAATTGCAACTGCAAATAGTAAGGGTGATTCTGCAGAAGAGTTCGGATTATCTGATAAAGAAAAAGAACAGTTATTAAGAGATATAGAAGACGTTGCCAAGGGAACACAAGACATAACAGATAATATCACAATACCGAAAGAAAATTAAATGGCGTTTATTAATAGGAAAGATGACAATATACTTCCTTCCAAAAAAATTATTTTTACTGCGTCACAGCTTAGAGATTATTTAAAACAAGTAGAACAAGATATTAAGTTTTACGAGTTAGAAATGGCTGAAGTTGTTGAGGTTCATTTGGATGAAAATAAATCTTCATTTCCAAAAACGTCTGAAGGAAACCCAAACTATGCTTATATGGGTGGAATCTTAGCAAGATTTATAACAAGTGAACATGGAAAGCCAGTTGATTACTTAGAAGATTGTAAACCATTAAATCCTAATATTATGACCTATCCTCTTGTTGGTGAAATTGTTTATCTTACACAACTTCCAGGCACGATAGGTAATAAAAGTAGATTTTACTTTAGTCCATTTAATATTACTGGAAGTCCTTCTCGAAATTTAAAACCAAACATTAGTATTCTAAATAAAAGAAATCCTGAAAGGGTTTATCGAAGATATAAATCAGAAGACGAACATAAAGTAGTTGTCAATACCGATAGTGGTGATGACTTTCTTACTGGTTATTATCATCAACCAAAATCATATCCAAGATTAAGACCTGAAGAGGGTGATGTAATCATTGAGGGAAGATTTGGAAACACCATAAGATTGGGTGGTGATAAGGAAATGGAAGAAGAAGGAATTACCGAATCATCTAAAATAACTTTACATACAGGTTTAAAACAAGACTTTGTAAATAAAGGTGGTAAAGTACGTCCACAAAAAGAAAACTTTTTAAGAGATACATCTTCCACGATATCTATTGGGACTATGAATAAACAAAATATTTCTTTAGCATTTACACCTCAAGTAGATAATTTTGTTAAATTTCCTATGTCTGAAATATTTATTAACAGTAATCAAATTATGTTAAATACAAAAGGAGCTGGAAATATTGGACTATTAAGTAGTGGTAATATTTCAATCGGCTCTCTTGGTCAAACCGTAATAGAATCACCTGCAAACGGAGCTATAAAAGTTGGTGGAGATGACGCTTCAGAACCAGGTGTACTTGGTAAAGAATTAAAAAAGGTACTTGATATACTTTTAAAGGCTGAGATTCAAAAGAATACTGCAACCATTGGTAAAAATACAGCAGAGATTTTAGTTAAATCAAATGCTGGAGATATACCAGGAGCAACTAAATTAACTAAAGAGAACATAAAGTTACAAGAACTAAATACGGAAATGACTGGAATGATAGCTAGTGGCCCATATTTAAGTAAAATTGTAAAAGTAAAATAATAGGAGTTATTATGACTAAAAAGGGACTCGTAAAAATAATACGAGAAGTAGTTAAACTAGAAGTAAAAAAAGAAGTAAGTAAGATACTTATTAGTGAACAACGCACTTCAGCGGTATCTTCAAAAAAATCTAAACCTATTGTTAGAAAAAAACCTGTAAAGAAAGAAGTACAGTATACATCTAACACAGCACTAAACGACATTTTAAATGAAACCGTTGGTGGTATTGAGGGTAATAGAACTTCTGAATTTGATGAGTATCCAACAATGGGTGGTGGAGCATTCGATTCAACACGAGCAGCTGAATTGTTAGGATACGGAGATACTACGGGAGCTGGTAATGATAAAGAACTACAACGACAAGTTGGTGCAGTTCAAACTATGAAAGATGCTGGTGTAACTACAGATCAAGTTCCTGAAACTGTAATAAATGCTTTAACAAAAGATTATTCAGCTGTTATGAAGGCAATAGACCAGAAAAAAGGAAAAAATGGCGAATCATTTCGTCCATAGGAATAAATAATGGCGTCAATACGAGAATTAAATGAAAACGATGATGTATTTGTTGGAATTACACTTCCACTTAAACCTGGAAGAACTGGTCATTTTCAACAATCTAAAACTCTAAGAGAACAGGCATATAGTAATTTAAAAAATCTTATATTGACTGCCAAAGGTGAACGTTTAGGACAACCAACTTTTGGTTGTGATATTCAAACTCTAATTTTTGAACCTATCATAGAAACTTCGGCTGATACTATTGAGGAGTCAGTTAGAGATGCGGTAAGTAATTGGTTACCATACATAACAATTCAAAATGTGTTTGTTACTTTTGAAGGTCAAGATAATAACAGAATAAGATTACAAATTGAGTATTCGGTAACCATCGATGAACCAGATTCACTCGACACAATAACATTTAATTTTAATGTAGGAATATAAGATGCCAGATTATGGGACAAATAAAAAATCAATTTCTAAAGAAGTACGATACGTTGGTAGAGACTTTACTGCAATAAGACAGAATCTTATTGAGTTCGCTAAATCATATTTTCCAAACTCATACAATGACTTTAATGAAGCATCACCAGGTATGATGTTTATTGAAATGGCAGCTTATGTGGGTGATGTGTTGAATTATTATGTGGACAATCAATTTAGAGAATCTCTATTACATGCGGCAGAAGAAAAGAAAAATATTTATAAAATCGCACAATCACTTGGATATAAACCAAAAGTATCTCATCCATCAACTGCTGTTTGTGAATTCCGAGTAGAGGTTCCAGCAACCACCGATGATAATATTAATTACAAACCAGATTTAAATTATGCTCCAATCATAGATGGTAATAGTTTATTTGGTGCATCTAATGGTTCTGAATTCAGATTAATGGACGATGTAAATTTTGCAGCATCCTCTTCCCTTGATAGAACAGCTGTTCAAATTTCTAAACTGGCTGATAACGTACCAACTTATTACATTCTTACAAAATCAGGACTTGTAGAGTCTGGTAAAAGAACTTCCGAAACTTTTACATTTGGAAGTGCAGAAAAATTTAATACCATAGTTTTAAGTAATTCTAAAACTGTTGAAATTATATCTGTTACAGATTCAGATGGAAATAAGTGGTACGAAGTTCCTTTCTTGGCACAAGATACTGTTTTTGAATCAGTATCAAACTCTTCAGATAATGATCCTGAGTTATCAACTTTTTCAAATGACACACCGTATTTGTTAAAGTTGATTAAGTCTTCTCGTAGATTTACTACATATGTTCGTAGTGATGGAAAAACAGAATTAAGATTTGGTGCAGGTATTAGTAATAATCCAGATGAAGAAATTATTCCAAATCCAGATAACGTTGGTAGTTCACTTGCAACAGGTTTATCTAAACTTGATGAATCATTTGATCCAAGTAACTTTTTAAAGACACGTGCATTTGGTCTATCACCAAGTAATACTACTTTGACTGTGATTTATACTCATGGTGGTTCAGTTGACGAAAATGTTTTAAGTGGTGAAATAAATGCAAAACGAGTTGTTAATTTTACACTTAATGAAACTGGTTTAGATTTATCTGAAGTAAACGCTACGAAGAATAGTTTAGCGATTACTAACTTAGAACCTGCTAGTGGTGGTTCTGATGGTGAGACCGATACAGAGATTAAAGAGAATGCATTAGCATATTTTAACTCACAAAATAGGGCTGTAACAAAAGAAGATTATATTACGAGAGTGTACTCACTACCACAGAAGTTTGGAAATATAGCAAAGGCATATATAGTTCAAGATGAATCTATTTCAAATCGACAAGTTGTATCGGAAGATGGTCAGAGTACCACAACTGCAGTTTCTAAAATACCTAATCCGTTAGCTATGAATTTATATATGTTAGGTTATGATAGAAATCAAAATTTAGTTAGACTTAATAAGGCAGTAAAAGAAAATGTAAAAACTTATTTGTCACAATATAGATTGATGACTGACGCAATAAACATCCGTGATGGATATATGATTAATATTGGAGTGAAGTTTGCAATAATCACACAACGTGGTTTTAATAAAAATGAAGTTTTATTTAATTGTGTAGAGACAATCAAAAACCACTTTGACATTAAGAAGTGGCAGTTTAATCAACCAATTATCACGAGTGATATTGCATATAAGATTTCATTAGTGGATGGTGTTGCGAGTGTTGTTCCACCAATAAATGATAATCCACAAAAACAATTAGTATTGATAGAAAATAAATATAAATATTCAGAAGGATATTCAGGTTATGTGTATGACTTACAATCAGCAACCAAAGATGGTATTATTTACCCATCATTAGATCCAAGTATATTTGAAGTTAAATTTCCAAACTCAGATATTGAGGGTAGAGTAGTAGGAGACATTTAATGTTTTATTTTGAATATCCATTAGTAGATGCAACACTATATGAGGCGACACCGAGTTCTTCGATAAATACAGGTCTCGATGAAATATTAGAAGTACGAAAAGATATGAATGATAGCGGTACTCAAATTGATGTATCAAGAATTTTAATTAAATTTAGTTACAATTATATTTCTTCGTCTGTACAAGATGGTACTATACCAAGTACTGCAAAGTATTATTTAAATCTATATGACGCAGCATCTACTGAGTTGGCAGTAGAACAAGAATTATACACTTACATTGTCAGTCAGAGTTGGGATGGTGGTACTGGTTACTATAGTAGAGATCCTATTAGAAGTGATGGTGCAAGTTGGAAGTATCGTGATAATGACACCACTAAATCTGAATGGGTAAGTGGTAGCACGACTCAAGGTGGTACTTGGTTTACTTCAAGTATAGGTGGAACTGATTCAGAATACAATGTGAGTGCATCACAAACTTTATATTATGAGACTCAAGATATTAGAATGGATATTACTGATTTGGTAAAGTCTCATATCTATTCAAGTTCTGCATATCCTAATAATGGATTCATTGTTAAGAGACAAAATTTACCCACATCTGGAGGTGCAGTAAGTATATTTGATCCTTCATTATCAAGTGGTTCTGCAGAGGGGGACACAACTTTTTATGGTAATCTAAAGTTTTTCTCAAGAGAAACTAATACAATCTATTCACCAAAATTAGAAGTAGAGTGGGATGATTCAAGTTTCTCGACTGGATCAAGTTGGTTGGCACCAATTTCATCATCAGAATTAGAAAACTTGACAGTTTATTTTAAAAATTTAAGAGATGAATATAGAGAGAAGTCTAAGGCTAGAATTAGATTTGTTGGACGTGAATTATATCCTGAAAGAGGATTTTCATCAACACCTGCAGCACTTACTGTTAAACATTTACCAAGTGGTAGTGGAGCTATGGGACATGGAACTTATTACTCTGTTAAAGATGCACACACTAATGAAACAGTAATACCATTTAGTACTGGTTCACTTGTTAGTTGTGATGGTTCTGGTAATTATTTTAATGTTTGGTTTGATGGGTTCCAACCCGAAAGACACTATAGATTTTTAATTCAAGTCATAAGTGGTAGTGGTGCTGACCAACAAAAACTGATATATGATGATGGATATGAATTTAAAGTTGTGAGGTCGTAATGGCTACTAATTATTTGAGTGCATCACTTTTGTCTGACACATATGGGACTATGTTGACAGCAGACGACAGAGAAAACGAACGACAGATATTATATGCTTTTGAAAATGCAAGAGTTAGTGGTTCACAAATAACTCCTGAAAATCTATTACGAGATGATAATGGATTACTACTGAGTTTTTCTGATTCGGAAAACAATGCAACAGAATATTACTGGCAACTTAAAAGAATACCTAACACAAAACCAAAAATAGTATCGGGAAATATTAATTCTATACTAAAAGAAAAAAGGGTATTTTCAGAATTTCAAAAAAGTGAACCAACTCCTGAACCATCAACATTATCTGATTTAGAAAAAACATTACAAGAAAAAATAAAATTATACGAAGAGTTAATAGCAGACGCACAAGGGGAAGATTAAAATGCCTGACGTAAAGGGATTATCAGACGGAGATAAATCGTTATTAAAATCATCACAAACAACTAAAAGTAATTTTGGTAAAGGTGCTGATTATGCGAGAATATACGTATATGATTACAAAGATGAATCATTAGTAACCACTTTTGATGCACCCTCTTCCGCGTTTCGTTTTGAAGGTAGTTCTATAGATATAAACATCGGTCAACATTTACGAAGTAATGGTATTACTGACGGTGAGTATCGTGTGGTTTATTATTTTTACAGAGCATTGGCTGGTAGTGATGGGACTATTACAGAACGAGGTATTACATATCCAAACAAATATTTTCTTTCAAGTATATCTAAGGATAGAACTGAAGTAGAAATAAGACCAAGTTCAGCAATTAATTTATTTGGATATCAAAATGGATTAGGTGCAGTAAATGGATTTAAATTATTTCAAAATGTTCCTAATGTAAATGCTCAATGGACGTTTTCAAATCCAGATCAAAATGAAGGTCAAATCTTATCTTTAGCAATCGCAGATAATGAACCTGGATTTACAAAAGATATGACAAATGGAACGATAACCATTCCTAAAGTTTACGAAGTAGAGGAAGTTATTCTACCACCAGAATTAACTGCAGATCCTAATTTTGATAAAGACTTAATTTCATATTCGGAAAACCCTACAGATATCCCACCAGTTGAGCAAGGTGGAGCTCCACCTCAACCAGCATCTCCATACCTACATAGTGACGGAAAAAAATATATTTGGACAAGATTTAATGAACCATTGTCAAGTGAAAAAGGTACTTCAGAGTATAGTAATCCTAATATTGTAGCACCATTTTATGGATGGAAAGAAGATGAAACATATGTTTCTTCAACAAAGACAATACGTACAAAAAGGGATTTTGTTGCCACTATAAGAAAGGTATTGGGTAAAACTCAATTACTACTGAGTAAAGATTGGCAACAAGGTAAAGAAGAAATTGAAAGTGAATCTACTGGTGAATTTCCTAAAGTAACAAACTCATGGTCTTCAAAAGTTTCATATAAAAATGGATACATAACATATTCAGAAAATAGAGTTGACGATTTAACCACCTATTTGATGGTTGAGGATGAGGCATACTTAATCACAAATGAGTTTACAGATTCTCAAGGATTTATTGGAATAAAACTCTATGAACCATTATCAGATAATATTGAAGATTCTTCTTTAGGTTATTTTGTAAATGAAGTTTTAGAATCAGTTGAAGATAATATAAAATTAGTTCCGTTCGATAGAAATTTAGATTTAGAAAATTCTACATTTTTACGATTACCCAATTTGGGTTCTACTGATTCACCTATAGAATTTAGAGGGACTAATTTTAAAAACTATAATACTTTAGTCGGAAGTAATACTGATGTAATACAAGATATTGAAGATAAATTAGTCTCTGGTAGTTTGTTAGATGTTAAGGTAAATGTCGATTATCAAAAGAGAACTACTGAATTACAAGATTACAATGACAATGGATTTGGTAATTTTATTAACTTTAGTTCTGCTAAAGAAAGATTGAAAAATTTTAAATATAAGTTAGGACTTATAGAATTTTACACTATGAGTCAAAGTCAGTTTACTAATGTTTCAAGTTCAACCGAAAAACAAGAGTTTTATGAAACTAAAATTGACCAAGTAAAAAATAGTTTTGACCACTATGAAAGTTTTCTTTATAATGAATCTTCATCATATGTATCAAGTTCTGCAGGTCAATTCCATGACACAAGTTGGCCAAAAGAAAATAGTACAAGTCCTTATACATTAGTACCATCAACTGGTTCTGTAGCCGTTACGTGGTATGATAATATGATTGAAAGTGCATCCTTGTATGATACGATGAATGATAATAGGTTAGTAAATAATTTGCCAGGTCATATAAAGTTTGATGGAGAGGGTAATACCTTTATAGAGTTTGTTGATATGATAGGTCAACAATTTGATGAAACGTGGTTATACTTAAAACATTTTACTGACATCAATGATAGACAGGCTAAGTTTTCAGAAGGAATTTCTAAAGATATTGTAAAACACGTAGCAAAGGCATCTGGTTTAGAAGTTGTTAATGGAAATGATTTATTAAATCTTTCAGAATATTTGTTAGGTAAAAACATAGATGATGGTTCACAAACTTATGAAAAGGCACAAGAAGAAGTAACAGAAGAAATATGGAAACGAATACTTGCTAACTTACCTTACTTACAAAGAACAAAAGGTACGACTCGTGCTCTAAAGGGATTATTAAATTGTTATGGTATTCCGAGCACTATATTACGTGTGAGGGAATTTGGTGGGCCAGATTACAACGATAGAGTCAGTACGGATTTACAACGAAGGTTCACATATGCATTAGATTTCAAAGGTAGTCAGTATATAGAACATCAATGGACTACCGATAATTTAAGCGGAAAAGTACCAGAAACAATTGAGTTTAGATTTAGAACACCAAAAAGACAGAACCAAACTATAATACAAAAAGGAAATGAATGGGCAATATCACTTCTCGATGGTGGTGTTACTAATAAAGGAAAGTTGAAGTTTCAATTAAGTGGTTCGAGTGATAAATTTTTTATAACATCATCAACACAACAATTCTATAATGATGAGATGTGGAGTGTGATGTTAACAAGACGAAGTGCGAGTGGTGCTGATTTATCTGATGATAATGTATCACGTGATGTTACTTATGAATTAGTTACAAAACAATATGATGCTACAAGATTGAAAATAAATTATGAAACAAGTTCAAGTTTTTCAACGAGTTCTATAGATTTAAATGGTGCGTTTACTTCTAGCACAGCTGTATACATTGGTGGAAAAGGAACTACATTTGATGGGAATAACTTTAGTGGTTCAATCATGGAATATAGATTGTGGACTGAACCTCTATCACAAAGTAAGTTTGATAATCATGTTAAAACATCAAAGGCTTATAATGGAAACACTACATCTTCTCACGCAGATAATTTAGTTTACAGACTTACATTTGATGATAATGTAGATTTAAGTGGTTCGGCAGGAGTTAGGTTTGTAAGTAATAGTGTGGATAATACAACTTATCCAGCAAGAACAGGTTCACAAAATTCATTTACAGATAATTTTTATCGTAGTATTAGTGAAGTTGAAGAAATGACAATTCCTAATATTGGAGCAATTAGAAGAAACTCAAATAAAATACGAATTGAAGATAGTTTTTTAACTGGTTCATTATCACCTAATACTACTTTACAAGAGTCGTCTTTTGATTTTGCACCAGTAGATAGTAATAAACTTGGTGTTTATTTTTCACCAACCGATATTGTAGATAAGGATATTATTTATAGTTTGGCTGATGTAAATTATGATGATTACATTGGTGATCCAAGAGACCAATTTGAACAAGATTATCGTGGATTAAAAGATATACAAGAATCATATTGGAAAAAGTATCCTAAGTCAAATAACTTTTGGGATTATTTAAGAATATTGAAGTATTACGATAGTGGTATATTTAAGCAAATTAAATCACTATTGCCAGCTAGAGCAAAAACTACTCTTGGTGTATTAGTTGAACCAAATATATTAAATCGTAGTAAAGAAGTACTTGGTCAAATACCTACTTTTGAAAGTAATTATTATGAAAATGCTGGACAATATGATCAAGGTGTATTAGCAACAAGAATCATAAGTGGTTCTGATGATAACTTCCTTACAATTGTGGGTGAGTTTCCATATTATGAGGGAGAAAGTAATATAGCACGTTGGATACCTAAGTCGGGTTCTATTGGAACACTTGCAATGCCTTCACGATATAGTCTAAACGTTACTCAAAGTAATGAGTGGGGAACTAATTATGTTGACGCATCGATTACTGATGGTGATATTAAATTTGAAGAAGTAGTTAATCCTGTTATTACGGCATCAAGATTATCAGAACACAATTTTGAATATAGATACTATTTTGATAGTGCATTTTCTGCCAGCTTACATCCAACCTTTGGAGTAAATCCAATACACATTGGTGCTCTGAGTGGTTCAGCATCTACATATCAACGCTTTAGGCTTGGTCATAGAGCATTTATAGGACATTATAGTCACTCACTTGTACCTTCTGAAATTCAATCAGTAGCGTATGATTCAACTTTGTTTAGGTCATTCTATCAAGCCACATCACATGGTGCTGATAAAAACGATCCTAACTATCCTGCAGTAGAGATAACACTTACAAATCCAACAAGACTTGTTACGGTAGAACCAGGTGAATCACGTTTGGTAGACGATACCAAGGCAAATCCAAGAACTACTGACTTTTATAAAGACGGTAAAACAGGAGAAAATGGTTAATGAGATTAACCTAAAAGAAAATTTAGATTAAAATTTAACAAAACATATATTTATGTATGAGGAAAATTATCGTTTCTCATCTATCAATAGGAGATAAAATATGGGATTTTTAGACAACACGAGCATCACAGTAGATGCTATTTTGACAAAAAAAGGTCGTGAGTTACTTGCACGAGGTGATGGTTCATTTAACATCACTAAATTTGCACTTTCAGATGACGAAGTAGATTACAATCTATGGGACACTGCACATCCTAATGGTTCAAATTACTATGGGGCAGTTATTGAAAATACTCCAATATTAGAGGCATTTACTGACCAAAATCAAGTTATGAGATACAAATTAATAACGTTGAATAAAAACACCAAGAGGATGCCAATATTGAATCTCTCCGCACAAAATACAGATTTAACTTTCGGAGGGCCTGAAATTCCTATCATTGCTCAAAGTACTAACTCCAATGACGATACTTATACTTTTGAGTTGAATGATACAGATGTTGCATTCATGAAGAATGTTGTGAATGGGGAAGTATCATTCAGTTCTACTGAGCAATCAAAACAGGAAAATGAAAGAACTGCAGTTGTTTCAACAAGTGGTGAAGTTCGTTTAGAAGCACGACAATTACGTACGGCTAAATCAGCAAGATTGACTGTTACTGGTAATCAAACTGGTGTAACTAAGTCTATAACTATAACAACTTTAGCAGACCCCAACGCATAATATAAGGAATTAAAAAATGGCAGACGCATATAAAGATTTTACTATAGACACGGATGTAGTCTCAGATAGAACTACGGTATCAAGTGGATTATTTAGTGGTGGAGCTGGAAGTCTTACAACTTTCTATTCCGCATCTACTCAAGGTGCAAGTTCAGCATCTTACTTAAATGTATTTGATAAGGCACAGACAGATTCGACAAGAGAGGTACAATTTGCAGTAGGATACGCACATCATGGTGGAAGTGGTTCAATAGGAAACACAACTAAAACAAATGCTGGTAACAGAGAAACTGCTGGAATGTATAGACAATTTGTTAATGTTCTTTTACCTCCAAACCAAGATAAATTTCAATTTACAAGTTACACTTCTGCTTCTGATGATATATTTTTTGTAGTCATGAATAGGGCTCGTATGAGAGAGAAGATGGATCCAGGTAATTGGGAACTTCATCTCGGAAGTACTTTCCCTCTCGTTAAACTAATTGATGATAGTGGAGCAACCACAACACCTACGGTGAATCAAGCAGGACGTGTTTTTAATATTGTGAGTGGTTCAATCCAAAGTGGAACGGCAGATACATTTCTTACAGCAGCCGCTGGAGGTTCCGTTGGTAATTTCTATCCTGATTTAGGAATTATAATTATGGATGCATCTTATATACAATCAAAAGCTTTAGTTACTACTACAAAGAGTACAAATACTTTTGATGATACTCCATCTGAATTCTTTAAACAAATGAATGGTGCTGGTGGATATTTTGCAGCACGTAGAGAAGAAGAAGTAACTTCAACGATGTATTTCTGTAGAGCGAATAACAAAGAATTTAACTTTAGTAACAATCCAACATTCGCAACTAAATCTGGTGATACTGAGGGTGTGTTTACACAAACTACATTTGAGGGAGATCCTAAAACTTTTGTAACTCAAGTTGGATTATACAATGATAATAGTGAATTATTGGCAATTGCTAAGTTAAGTAAACCTGTTCTAAAATCATTCTCAAGGGAGGCTGTAATTAAGGTCAAGCTTGATTTCTAATAGGGGATACTAATGTATAAATTGATAGACCCCCAAAATATATCCAAGAGGTCTTTTACAACTAATAAAAAGTTTACTGTCACTAACAACGATAGTGCCAGTTTTGGTAATTTTGCTATTAGGGCTATAAGTAGCTCACATCATAATTATGCAACCTCATCGGATACGGTTACTCACATTGTATCTGGTTCAATTTCGAGTAGTTATTACGCACTTCCAACTTATAGTGTTATTAGAAAATTATACTATGAGGATATTCACAGAAGATTTAATACTAAGAAACTCCAAAAAACTGAATTATCTACTACTGCTAATGTATTTAGTATACCAAGAAATCTAATAGGAGAGAGAATAAAACCAGGTAGTGTTAAATTATCTGATACTTCATTAGGACAAACTTTTGACATTAGAGATGATGAAGACGGCAATTTATATGACTATGGAAATTTTTCTGGTAGTTATGCGGCATATAAATCAAGTTCATTTGATAGGTCTCAAGGAATAAACGTTAGTGGTAGTGGTAGTCAAATT
>Ga0208669_1000299_pt1 | contig 20059 bp, 36 predicted proteins | sample 21_taG_FD_184095 | JGI IMG/M metagenome (GOLD analysis project Ga0208669, IMG submission 184095) | Marine viral communities from the Subarctic Pacific Ocean - 21_ETSP_OMZ_AT15319 metaG (SPAdes) (version 2) | ecosystem: Environmental > Aquatic > Marine > Oceanic | place: Pacific Ocean | collected...
CGAACTCTCGTCTAAGCTCTGGGACTTTGCGGTATATTGTTTGAACATTACCAACTACTACTGGGGTTGATATATCAAATTTACCACTACCAACTATGCCAGGCTGAAAACCAAATACTTTTTTTACTTCATCTTCCCACTGCTTCCGCAATGATAAAGTGTGAGTTACTACAAGAGTTTTTTGTCCAAGCTTTTCTGCTATTGCTAAACCTGTAAATGTCTTTCCCCAACTTACCCATGCGTTTATTATAGCACTACCAGTTATTTCATCAAATACTTCTTTCTGGCTGGGTCTTAAAGTTAACTTAAACGAAGGAAATTCCATTGGTTTTAACACTCGTTTATCTACTATTTCATGTCCTTCAGGTATCAAATCTTCTCTACCAGAAGGAATTGCTACTAGACCGTTCCCAATAAGTGCCATGTTTTTTATTATAATTGGCGGATCACCATATTTATATGGAGGAATGGAATAAGTTAATTCTTTATCAATCTTCTGCTGTTGATGCGGAAGGACATCTAAATAAATTCTATCACTAAGTACAGCTTTCATTATACGAAGTCTGGTCCGCTAAACCACTGTACAAGAGAGTGTCTAGTACCTTCTGTTACAGGGGTTACTTTATGTAGTAATATAGAGGGGAATACAATTATAGTACCTTTATTTTTTATTTCTTTATCCATTGGTAAGTTTGTAGTTCCCCAAAAGTGTTTCATAAGTAAATCACCACCATCGTAGTCGTCTGGACTGCTAAGCTGTACGGAAATGCTTAATTTTCTGTACTGAGCTTGAAGAATATTACAATCTCTATGATAGTCATAAAAAGCACTATCCTCATAAGTTGCAAACTGTATATGCTCTTTACTATCTACTACAAAGTGCCAACCTGCTTCTATATTAGCTTTAGAGGCATAAGTTTCCAGCATTTGCTGTACCCAATCATCTTTTATCCAAGCAACCTCTCCTTTGCGCATTTTGTTATCTGATGTGTTTTCTACATTGATACCAGCTATCATTTGCTCTTTGGTTTTACCCAGTTCTACTATTGTATCACACATAGCGTCTGGTATAACACCATCAAAGTAATAATAAGGGCATTTAATTATACTTCTCATTTATATTCCTCTAATAATCTATTCCAAGGATTTATGTTTATTGAAAACCTATCACCTTGAAAGTCTTGGACATAATGTTTTCTTCCCGGTCCAAAAATAACTAATCTGTTTTCTTTGGGGGTTATCATTATATCATCTTCTATTAATAATCTGCCATCTCTTAAATTTTTTGCTTTAGCATAGTATACCATACTACAAACTGGAAAACTTAATCTTTTATTCACCGTATATCTATGTTCATCTTTATCATAATGCCACCCACCATTTTTATCCCCGTCAGGTTTTGAATTATTGTGTGTCCATATTTCAAATCCTTTTATTTTAGATAAATCATAGTATTGACCAGCAATTTCTACTAATTTCCATGAACAATTATCTACATTTAAACTCCAATCTACCCAAGAGCCTTCGCCACCAATAGCTTCTGAATAAAATAAATATTCAAGCATATCACCTTTATTTAATACATTGTCTAGTACTATGGTTGGATTCATGTAACCCACGCAACAATTATCACATAAGTTAAAATATGTACTAACTGATCAAACCCTGTTACTATTCTTCTAAACTGTTGTGATAATCCTTTTCTTTTATGTAAGTATTTTGTTTTTAACCAATCTTCATGATAGTGTACAAAACCATCAAATAAAGTAGCTAGGATTACTACTTTGAAAGGTAGAACCCATACTAGCAATATCATACACCAAAACATATGCATAGCTGTATGCTCTAAACTTCCTTTAGAGCCATAGATGTGTTTATTAACAGGCACAGTCCATACAGGATTAAAAACATAATCTGCCATGAAATGTTTAATTGCTAATAATGTCATAATTGTTGCTGTCATTCTATATTCTCTAACTTTTTAAGTTCTCGATCTACTATTTTTTCTAAATCTTCTACGTCAGGCATCATATCCCAATCTTCAAACGCTTCTTTAGTTTTGTCTATTTTTGCTTGTAATTCTGGATCTTCTGTAATCACGGGTTTCATTCCATCAGTTAAGATGCGTAATATTTGCTTCTGATCTGTTTTATTTAAAGACCAAAAATATCCTAAGATATCTGCAATTTTTTCGTTATCTGTTTTTTGTCTGTGAACTATTTTTTCCACATTTATCATATCTTTCTCCAAGTATCCTTTTTCTGTTCTTCTTGTAAGTCATATAGAAGCCAGGGAACACCCTGTCTATAAAGTACCCCTGCCCAAGAAGCGTTCTCGGGCAGAGGCCGTTTGAGAGGGAAGGGGAAAGGGCAATTTTTTAACCATAGCATACTTACTATGTTTTTCTTTTCCACTCTCAAAATCTTATGATATTTCAAACTTACTTTTGTCTTTTTTCTTTTCTCAAAGTAGAATCCTACACTATCAATATAGAATTTTCCTTGATGTTGTAATAACTCAGGTACATCATCTAGCATATACTTTAAGTTATATAGCCCTTTCATTGGGGTTTGTAATCTTCTTAACCCTAAGGTTTCGCCAGTCATATTAGTATCATCTAATATTTCTCTATCTATAAATAATAATCCGTCAATTAACTCAATATTATCTGTATGTAGAACAAAAACAGGAAACTTAATTTTGTCATAAATCATATTTCTTTTCAAACTTGCCAAGAGAGTAATCATCATGAACATCAAAATCACAACCTACTGGACAGCCTGGAATACTAATTCCTCTATCTTTTTGCACTTCTTTTAGTACAATAGCACTATATTCTTCTACTCTATCTTCTTTTACTTCTGCTAAAATAGAGTCATGCACTAATGCAAATATCTTCATGTCATCTTGATACCCTAGTCTTTTTATTGTATTATGGGTATCAACTGCGCCCAGTAGGTTAATATCTGACGCTATAGATTGAACTAAAAAGTTTAGTCCTGATCTTACTTCATGTCCAGCAATTCCTGAGTTATCTGATTGAACATTTGGTAGTCGTCTTTTTCTTCCAAAATGTGAGTAAATAAATCCATTATCTTTTATAAATTTAGATGAACGATCTATCCATGCTCTTAACTTATGAAACTGTTTAAAGTAGTCATCTATGACTTCTTGAGCTTCGCTTACGGAGAAATAACTACCACTATCTTTAGTTACTTGCTCAGATATCTTTCTAGCGCCTGCACCATACATAATACCAAAGGTTACTGCTTTTGCTGCCTGTCTTTCTGTAGAGTAGTGTTCTGTAACTTCATCTATTGTTCCCGGCAACTGAAAAACTATCTTAGCAATACTACTATGAAAGTTTCCACCAGACTTAAACACATTCATTAGTGCTTCATCTTTTGCAAGAACAGCTGCAACATATACCTCTGCGGTAGTCAAGTCCATAGCAACTATTTTGTTACCTTCTTTTGCTCGAATACAACCTTTAACGATAGGATTATCACGAGGTATTTGTTGCATATTCATTTTACCACTAGAGGATAATCTTCCTGAAGTTGTACTATGAATATTAAAACCTGTTCTTAACCTTCCATCTCTATCAAGTTGGGGAAGGATTTTGTCTAAGTAAGTGTTTTTAATTTTTGATTTCTTTCTTATGTCAAGAATGTGTTTAGGTATCTCATGTTTTTCTGCTAATTTATTTAATACTTCTGCATCTGTTGAATGAGCACCTGTGCCTGTCTTTTTGCCTGTTGGTTTTAATCCGACAAAATCAAACAGTAGTTCTCTTAACTGAACAGTACTGTTTGGGTTAAATTCTTTTTGTTTTATTCTTTCAAAGGTTTGAACAGCATCAAATTCATATAGCTCTGTTACTGCTTTATCAATATCATCTTGCATTAGTAACGCACTTTGTTGTAATCTTTCTGCATCAAAAGGTACTCCAATGTCTTGAACATCTGTTAAAAATCTACAAGCAGGAATAAGAATATCTTCATATACCCTAAATAATTTAGAGTTATTTTTTACTGCTGGATATAGTTTTTCAAATACTAATAGAGTTACTACTGCGTCCATAGCTGCATATGTTTTCATAACTTCAAACGGAATAGTATCCCAAGTAAAGTCTGCTTTTAATACTCTGTGCGCTTTCTTATACCCGTCTATCCAATCGTGCATAGGTTTTTCATAATCTCCATATGCTGTATGTTTCATAGCAAGTTGTTTTAGTCCGTGTGTTCCAGGCTGTTCTTCTAAGCAATAATGTAAAAGCATTGTATCTTCAAATTTGGGGAATTTAAATCCGAAATGATATTCTAGCATTGCCAAATCAAACTTAGCATTATGAAAGACTACTATCTTAGTGTCAAATATTTCTTGAAATAGTTGTTCTGCTTCTTCGTCTACACAGTCTGTTGATATGTATGCACCATGATCTTTTTCATAGGACATACTAATACCTAATATATAGCCATCTCTTGGATACAGTCCTGTTGTTTCTGTATCAACTGCTATCCATTTATTGTCGTGGGTAAGAGCATTTTTTAGAAACTTAATAAGTTCAGGTGTTTCTGTAATTCCATAACACTTATCTTCTTTTAACTTTTCTAGTTTTAACTCGCCAGAAATATACTTTACTATATTACTTTTACTTTCTTCCCACATTGGTTTTGCTTCTGGTTTAAAAGCTAACATTGCAGGGTTAATTGCTGGTAAGAATTTATCATCTATAATTCTTCCACTATATTCCGTGATAGAGTTGGCTTTAGTATAATACTTTAATGCCTCTGAGCCAATAAGTATTACCCATTCATAGCTGTCAATATCTATTTCAATATCAACATCTTTTTTCAATACTTTTTTCTTGGTTGGATCAGAACAAAGTGCATATCTATCAAATTCAAATGCGCCTTCAAATCTATCTACATAGTCTGTTCTACTTGGTTTGTTTTCTATTAGTGCTATATTAGCCATATAATCTTTCCCCTAAATTTTTTACTTGTTGTTCTACTAGACTGCCCGGGTCTATGTTTTGTCCTAAATTTACATTTCTGGTTAAAAGACCAATTCTTTCTGCTAACACTCTTATGTTGTCCGCAGCTTTCTGTCCTGCCTCATCTCCATCAAATACTATATCTACTCCCATAATGTCTTGCATTTTAAGAATAGAGAGTTTATCTGTATCTACATTGTTTGTTCCAAAACAACATACTACATTAGTTAAACCCTTGTCGAAAAGATTTACCATATCATAAATCCCTTCGACAAGAATTACTCTACCTTTTATAGGTTTTACACTAGCTGGATACAGAGGAAGGGTAGCTTGAGGTGGATAGATCATATACTTTAATTTTTCACTAAGTGTCATATGTCTACCGTTGAAAGCTACTACCTTCCCTGTAATGTCGCGAATAGGGAAAACTACTCTACCCACAAATTGTGTTTCATGGTGTAGAAAAGCATCAAAGTGTTTATAGGTTGCTGGTTTTATATTTCGCCAGTTACCAACATAAGGTGTATATCCTTTAGGATAATTTAAGCCTACACTTGATGATCTTTTTTCTTCTATTGCATCAGTTAATTTCTGTCTTTTTATATCTAAATAATTAGAGGGTGCTCCGAATAATTTAAATATATTTCCTTTAAAACCACAGGAAAAACAGTTAAAAATACCTGTGATATTATCAATACGCATACTAGGATTTTTATCGTCATGCTCAGGATTTAGACACTTAACAAGATAGTCCCTTCCCGAGACTTTAAAGTCAAGCTTTCGTTCTTGAATTAAATCAATTACTTTCATCACTCACCTGAATAGCAGAAAGAATATTATTGCTACTAGTATTCCTATTAGTTCTGTCATGTTCCCACTCCAGTTCTTCGCCTATATCTTCAAATTCCGTCATCTCAGTTCCGCTCTCATCAACATCATGTTCATAGTATAGGCTTTTAAATACTACTTCTTGAAGTTGGAACCAAATGGCGATTGCTTTATTGCGGAATTCTATGTCAGGCCATAGGTAAAAACAATTATGCCAATCTTCCGTGAATCTATGACATTGAATGTTTTGATTCCAGTTTGAATCTATGTTTTCTACTATGTGCTGAACAGCCCGAATTCGTTGGCTGCCTGCTAAAGGATACCAGTTTGCTAAATGTAAACTTGGATTCTTTATCCCTTCATTTAATATACTTTCTACTAGCTTTTCATTAAGCGGTACTTTATGTATATTCTTTTTTACTTCTTCCTGTTGAAGTACGAAACGAGTTGTAACACTCCTTACTTCATAAGGTGGTACGCCTATTAGTTTACAAGTATCTACACTTACTCTATCACTTGCCATTTGAATCTCCGTATACATCTTTTGCTACAGAGTAGGGATCTGTCATTCTATTACCTACATATTTAAAGTGTTCTTGCACCATACTAGGTCTTGCAGAACTGTAGAAAGAAGCTACTCCTGTATTGTTTTGTTCACAGTAAGATGCTATTTCTTCTGTTTCACCATACACAAGTTCTTGATTCTTTAATCTTGCTAATTTAATTCCCATCTAACATCTCCATCATATCTGTATAGCCACCCACATGAGTGTTGTCTATTACTATTTGTGGATAAGTTTTAGCATTGGTAAACTTTTTTAGCAGCCAATCTGCGTGAAAATCCTTACCTACTTGATAATACTTATAGTCAAATCCTCTTTGTTCGCATACCATTTTTGCTTTTTCACAAAAAGGACAATTTTCTTTTCCATATATTACAACTTTCATAATTGTTCCTCATTGATTCCGTACTCGTCTATTAAGTGTTGTATACTTGCTAAGTCGTACGCTCGTTTAAATGTGTGAGCCTTAAACCTTCTTATACCAGGCCACCAGCCAATCCACATACCTTCTTTCCATTCTATAGGTACAAAATATTGAATACTATACCCTTTAACACCTTCTGCTTCACAGCGTGGAGATTTTGCTTCTTTCATAATTATACCAGCTTTACCTCCTTTAGCGTCTGGGTGTGCATCATTAAACCATACCCACTCCCCTTCTTCAAATTCATACTTTACACACTCATCTGGTGGTATAAAGGTTTCTCCTTCTGCAACTTTTGTTGGAACTCCTATTCTATCTAGGTGTCCTTTTACAAAAGCGGGAGAGCGATACATTCTTTTGGCAATATGACTCACTGGGCTACCAGTTAGATATCCCATAATCATTTCTTTTATTTCTTGTTTAGTGGCAGCCTTGCCTCTATTCTTATCCATCATTCTTCTTCTATGCTTCTTAGTATCTTCATAGTCGTTTATGATTTTACCAAGTCGCGTAGTATTATAACTGATGTTGAGCATTTCGCATGCTTCTTTTTTAGTTATAGGACTTTTGTCCTCTAAAGCATCTATTACTCTTTGGATATTTTTGTCGTCTAGCTTTTCGTATGATTTCTTTTTAATTGCCACTTATATTGCCTCATGTATGTCTTCGCCTGTTGACAGGGAATCTTTTATTGCTTCTTTCTCGTTTGGATTCATTGTGGACTGAGGGCCAATCTTTAATGTGTCCCAATCCATAACGCTTGTGAATCCGTCCATTTTTGCCGCCCTCATCTTAGTGCAGTTAAAGGTTATACACGCATCTTCGGGCGACCATGTTTCTAATGTGAAGGCTGCGTCTGCCGCATCAAGAATACCTTTTGCAAATCTTGCTTCTCCTGTATTATCTGTCTGAAACGGAGAGAATACTGGTATTTCATATTCTTGTGCTATACTTTTTAAAGTCTTACTGACTTCTATTTGTTCAGTCCAATCATATTGTCCCGAACGATTAGGTGCGTTGTGGCGTCGTACTTGGTTTAGATAATCTACTATGATAACTCCTACATTCGTCTGACTTACCTTAGCCTCTAGTTCTTGGCGAATTCTAGAAAGACTGAGCATTGGATCGTAAACCACTTCTAACTGCCGATCTTTAGTGAGCTTCTTTTTTGTGAGAGATTCATGGAACTTATCGAAATCTCTACTTTCATAATATCTAGGTAATAATTCATCTCCACCCTCAAAACGACCTGCCCACCACTCAGCGACTCTGTTCCATTCTGATTCTGCCAAGTTTCTAGTAATTAGTCTGCCTACTGGAACTCTAGTTCCAAGTGCGCACATTCGTTGTAAAATGGATCGACTATCCATCTCGATTGTGAAGTATATAGAACTTTTCCCTGCTTCATAAACATTATTTGCAATGTTTACACAAGTGAAAGTTTTTCCTGCTCCTCTACGACCACCTACAAGCACCAAGTCTCTGGGAGAGAACTTCATTTGTTGATCGTAATCTTGATTTAAACCAAGAGGTAGATATTTTTTAATTTCTGACTCTGATTCAAATAGATTTATTACTTGCATATTTTCTTCTGGCGGTTTGAGATCAACCCTTTCGCCTACGTCCAAGACTATCTGTTGTAATGCTTCAACATTTTCTTCAGCAGAAGAAATAGCGACTGTCTTGTCGATAAAACCATCTAATTCATCTAGGATTTCTACTTGTGTGTATTCATTCTTTAAATACTCCAAGAGCACCCACGCATCTACATCTACCTCTACCGCTTTAATAGCAAAGACTTTTTCTTGTAATTTTCTATCTCTGATAGATAATTCTAAGTCCTCAAAAGATGGTAGCTTTGTAAAATTTTTAACATGGGAAGCTATTACACGATGAAGTGGTTGATATTCGGCTGTTAAGTAATTTTCCCGTAAATTACCCCAAGTATCATGATCTTCTTGTGTAATGATTTGTTTCAGCAATGCTGAAGTTAAGTTCAAATTCTATCTCCCAGATAAAAAAGGCAAGAAGGAGTTCGCGTGTGACGCGATACCTTCCTGCCTAGTTGTGAAACTTAGCTAGAAGCTTTTTCTTTTCTAGCAGCGCCATCGTAGTCTGCGCAAGTAAGACCACGTCTTGTCAACATAGTTTTTACGCCTCGTACGGTTTTGCCAATTTCATCAGCGATGTCAGCAACGTTCATGTTAGCAACATCTACTTCAGACAAAGGATCGGCTTTAGACGAGCCTTTTGTTTCCTTTTGTCTAGGTATAGCGTTAATATCGCCAGACCTTAACAAGCTAAGAGCTTTTCCTCGAATAGAGTTTACAGTCTTGCCAAGTGCTTCTGCGATTTCTTCAACAAATGCACCATCATTTACCATAGTAGTAAATGTAGCTTCTTCTTCGGGAGAGTAAGTTCTGACTGATTGAGGTTTCTCAGCTGGTTTAACATGGGAAGTTAATTCCATAGAAAGAATTTTCCCTTGTATTGATTTTGCAGAGAATGCGCCATCTTCGAAAGATGCAGCGATGTCTGCGTAAGTGTACTGACCAGAATTGTCAGTAACGAATTGTGATAGAGTTGCCTCTTGATCTTCACTAAAAGTTCTGTGAGATACTGAAGACGCAAGTTCTACATCATAACCCATTTTTCTAAGTTTGCTTGAAACTGAACGAGTTGAAGTTTCGAGTTCTTCAGCTGCGTTAGCAACAGTCGCTTGAGAAATAGGGCTTTCAGAACCGATAAAATCAACTAGATTTTGAGTTCTTTCTTCTGTCCATTTAGGTAATGCCATTGTATTGTCCTATAATTATATTAAATCTTTAAGATTTGTGATTATTGTTATGCCCTTAGATTGGGCGGCTCTTGTTTTTGCGGATTCGATACCGCTTTCGTTAACTAGAATATTTACATCTTTTGTCATACTACTTTTCACAAGATAGCCCTTTTGTTCCAATATTTTCTTGGCGGCTGCCTTTGTAGAGTAGGATTTTAACTTACCTGATATACATACTATGCCTTTGTCTGCACTTTTAGATTCAATCTTGGTAAGTTGCTGCCATCTAAAAGGTAATCTATCATAGCCGTCAGTAAAATCTTCTATTAACCAGTTCAGTAAATTATCTGTAGCTTTCGGACCGAGACCTGCTTCTTTGCATACTTCTTCGTCTATTTCTGCAATATTTCTTATTTTTGAGCAAATTTTCGCTGAAGCAGTTCGTCCGATTAGCTTTATAGAGAAAGCAGGTAGTAAGTCCACTAAGTCAGTATTCTTACTGCTCTGTATTTCTCTGTGTAATTTAACTGCTAATTTCTCGGAATTTAAAATATCTATCATCATCTCTAAGGGTAGTTGGTATAAGTCATATATACTATTTATCTCTAGTTTTTCAATAGTGCGGGGTCCGAGTCCCTTAATTTTGAGAGTCTTTGCAAAATGTTCAATCATTTTATGAGTTCTACCACCACAAGCAGTACGAACGCAAAAGAGTTGATCCTTTTCCCACTCCAATATCGAGCCACAGGCTGGACAATTTGTTGGTGGTAAGATTTGTTGCATAGTCCCTCTCATTTTTTTATATACATATATTATAACAAAAATCAGGTGCCATGTCAAGATTTATTTTTTGGAAAGTCCCGAAGAATGAGCGAAGTAATTTCGAAACACTCTGTGTGACCTCCAAACTTGATTTTAGGTTGATATTTGTCATGTTTAAATTTTTCGTGTAATTCTTGTTCTAACTTCCACACATTATAAAGCGTATCGTGATAAGACCTTTGAATCCTGAGGTCATATCCCTTAAAACCACGACTACGCTTTATAATGTGCCTCCAGTCTTTACCAGAGGCAATCCCTACTTTTATACATTCTCTAGTCCAAGTCTTCTTATTGACTAGCACTACTCCGTATAAAACTCCATCTCTATCTCTTTCTTCAGGGTAGTTATTGAAGTAGGTTTGATTATATATCCCGCCTGCCACTACTGATTTTCAAACCAGTTATATACTATGTCGTCCATTAGTTCATCTGCGGCACATGTATTGTCATCTTCGTTGTCCTGAACATCGTCTGACCAGTCAAAGGCTTCGGGTAATTCATCCATACCTGTTCTTTCTAAAAACTGTTCCATAAGGTCTTCGCCGTCTATTTCCTCGTAGGAAGTAAGCCCGTCGCTATCAGCCCATGCAACCCCGATGAAGTTTCTAAACTCATCTTCGTAAGTCATTCTAAGGTCAGTATCTATGTATTTAGCTAAGTGTCCTAGCATTGGTGTTGGTGGTGACCAAGCGGAATATCCGTTTATAAAGTCATCATCAAAGTCTTCAATATTACACCATTTAGCACCTACTTCTTCGCAATGCCAAGTATAAGCATCCTTAGGCCAACCATCTGAATCTAAAGGTTCTCCTCTTTTAGCTTCAAACATAAAAGGTTGGTTGCATACCTCTATAGCTTCCTTCATTTCAAAAGGCCCTGTGCCATAATCTCTAGTTACTGTCTGTGTTTTTATAACATCTAAACTTCTACCGTTTTCGCTTGTTATATTAAAATATATATTATTTGCCATTTTATTGCCCTCTCATAATTTTCTTTAGTCTAGTTATTCTAACATAGTAAAGGCCTATGTAATACCATAAAGTGCTTACGTATCCCATTTTGGTAACCACCCTCTTATTTCACCATAGCAGTTTTCAGAACCACACTCACAATCAAAGGGTTCTGCTAAGGATTCTTCTGTTTGATTATAGTTAAAAGTAACTTCTTGCCCTTTAAAAATGGGTTTAACTGCTACTAATACAGGAGTAGGCTCTGATACTAACATACTTGTTAGAGTTCCTTTTATCCCTACTCTCCACGGCACATATTGTTCTTTAAAAGTCATATCTTTTATTTTAATCAATACGGCACAGTTAGGTTCGCAACTATGATTTACATAACCACCAATCGCACTATCTAAATGTTTTTCACCAATTTGTATAGTTCTTCTACTAGGTTCGTGCCTCCACTCTCCTGTTAGGGTTATTGCTACTTGTCCTTGATTTATGTCTTGTTTTGCTACAGCTCCGTGATATAAAGGTTTATGGGTAAATTCGCCATCTTCTTCCATCTTAGTAATAGGAAAGTCTCTTTCTTTTACGCCAGGAAGTCCTGTTATTACTTCTGGGTTTATTATTTTTATTTCTACTTTAGATTCCATACTACATTCCAATTAGTCTTGTGACTATTCCTGTTGCTAATATAAAACAAGCAACTACATTTAATATTAAGATGGCTTTATCTTTCCACAGTATGCCAATCCCAATCCAACCAGCACACCCAACAAAAGAAAGGCACATATCAGCAAAGGGAAATTCGCCTGTCGATCGTAAGACCATAGCTACTAATATTATTGCTGATGATACCCACTTTAAGTACCAGTCTTTTGTTAGTTTAGGTGTTTTGAAATTAGTGTTCATATACTTCTTCATCTGCTAACGCCTGTATTGTTACATCATCTTCAAACATTGCTCTGAAAACATCAAGTGTAGGTATCATATAGTCTACAGGACAAAATTTTCTAATAAAAACTTTATAAGCTCTTAATAGTTGTTCTTCTGTGTATAATACTAGCACTAGTAGACTCTCCGAACTATACGAGGGATAATTTCCCCACTTCTTATCACTTCTACTTTGCAACCTATTTCTAGATTTAGTCCTTCGATATAAGCCATATTGTGTAAGGTTGCTTTACCTACGACAGCTCCATCTATTTCGACAGGCTCTAAAATGCCTACGGGAGAAACTACTCCCGATTTTCCAACTTGCCAAATAACATCAATCAAGTTGGTTTCCACACCTTTCTGTATCCTCTTCAAGGCATAAGAGCCTCGTGGGTGATGTGAGGTGTGTCCCATAGAGTCGAATTCTTCTTGATTATCTATACGACAAACCATTCCGTCTGTCGGATATTCATGCCACTCTTCCTGAGTGATAACATCAAAACCACATCGTTTTAATACTGTCATTTCTTCAGTCCATGTGGAGTAGTTATAAGGCTGCACCCCATAGGCAACAAACCTTATATTTCTACTAGTGAATTCGCCATAGTCTTTTAGATTTAACGCACCCGCAGCATAATTTCTAGCATTTTTTATGCTTGCTGGAGCTACGACTTCTCCAGTTATTTGGGTATAAGGTCGAGGCTCAAAAGGATCAGAGTGTAAGATATCAAAATCATACTCTGTAGGAACTAACAAAGCCATGTTGCTTGTTATATCCAATCCTTTTTTGCCGTCCCCTCGTGTAAGTGCTTGAACTAGTTTACCTCTAAAATAAGTTAAAGACACAGCTGCTCCGTCAAGTTTAGGCGACCAAGCCAACTTGCCTTTATAATTTTTTAGAGGGTTCTTTTGTTCGTGTTCATTTTCAAACACTTTTTGTAAAGAATACATTTGAAATAAATGAGAGATACGATTAGAACTACTACTATACCCAACTTGTTGGTAGCCACAAGAAGCTGCTAGTGAATCAAATTCTCTATCAGACATAAGGGGCTTGCCCTTGTAATATGCCTCTGATACTTCTTTTAAAAACTCTTCTAAGTCTGCTGTGGTATTGAATGTTTTACCCATTTAGGTATCTCTCTGTGTTTGTAAGTCATTATGTGTTGTTTGTCTTTATTGTAGTATTCTCTATACGCTACGACTGCGTTTTCGTTTTTATACTCATCTGGCATAGCCTGAGCAAACGAGGTAAGACCTTTTCTTGGCAGGTCAATCTCTGGTAGTTTGAGTATAACCTCATCTACAGATTTATGACTCTTGCCATACCTATAACCATATTCATCATTCAATGCTAGAGATAAACAATATAACCACTCGTAATTTTCAAGTGATTGTCTAACCCATATTGTGCAAGGGTGATTTTCCATAGTAGGTAGATATGGAAAAGGTCTTGGTTCTAGTTTTTTAGCCTCTTTTATGACTGCTCTTTCATCTGCATTGATTTTACGAGGTACATAGCCTATGTACTTGTTAATCCAATGAGTTGTGCATAGCATCTGAGCTGACTCAAGAGGCATCTTAACTATGTGTTTGTCCAAATGATACTCAGCGCATTTGTCAATATCGTTGTCAAGTATAAAAATATTCATATGAATATTATATCAAACTTTTGGGGTTGTGTCAAGTAATATTTTTAACTAAGGTAAATTTCATCTAAAATATCTTTGAAGTGAGTTTCTAATATATCCTTAGCTTCTGCTATGGATAGAATCTCTACCAACCCCTCAAATAACGCTTTTGAGTTTTCAAAGTCTAATTGCATAGCAACACCGTCTTTTGAAGGTTTAAATTCTCCTTCAAAATCTTGGTAATACTTTCTGAGATGTAAATATTCTACGCCTCTGAACTCATTAATAGTTAATCTGATTTGTTCTGTACCGCCTTCCTTTTCTGATATTATCTTTTCATATATCTCTGGTGCCTCATGTATCTTCATCGTTTGTTCCTCAGTATAGACTGAAGGGGAACAACATGAGTTATATTGGCAGGTCTTAAAAGACGATAAGAGTCCGTGTCCCAGCAAAACAGTAAAACTGTTTGAGATGTTTCTTTCGCTCTGTTCTTTTTCGACTGAATATATTTATTATCAAAGTCTAAGGTACAAACATTATATTTTAACTTTCTAGAATTAGTGCTTCTATAAGTTATTACGGCATCGCCATATTCATGGACTAAGTCCTTGAATTTTCCTTTTTCCACTTTAAATACTCCATTACATCAAGAAAACTCTTTCTAGTATGTAATGGTGTGTATTTAGCCGTTTAGTTTTTGTACTATGCCTGTAAGGTAAACTGCTGCTTTACCAGTCAGTTTAGAAATGATACTATCATCAACGTCCATGCCAGCATCTTGAATAGCCGCTGTTAATGCTTCTTGCGCATCAGCTTTGCTTACTCGTCCGCCGCCTGTACTGCCTGATTTAGCACTACCGCCACTCGCTGGTGTTTTCTTAACATATACACCTGCTCTGGTTAGTATCATTCTGACTCCATTAGGGCTCTCACCTAATTCGTCAGCTATTTCTTTGACCACTTCCATACTTGTTTCTGGAGTTGGTTCTGCTGCAGTATACATTTCAACTGCGTCTGCTTTGCTTTCATCTGTCCAAGCCACTCTTCTTCTCCGTTTTGTATGCTCCATGCCGGGGCATGTTCCCCATTTATCGAGCATTTGTTGATAAAATCTATCGCCCATTGCGACTCCCTTTTCCAATTTATTATTTATTATAACAAAATATAAGGGTATTGTCAAGAATTATTTTTTCTTCGTACCAAGTTGTTTAACATATGCTTTCACCCATTGGTCTCTTTTAGTATCATGTAATACAATACTAAAGCCGATTATTGGGAGTATTAGATTTATGCAGAAAGCATAAATTACAAAATGTAGTGTAGGGCTATTTGATATTGTTAATCTAGGATATTTCATGTAAAGTAGCCATTTTATTCTACTCCATGTTCTAGTTAATATTAATACCCACATTGATGACCATATTGCTAACATCCATTGCCAAATAGGTATTTCGTTTAGTTCCATAAAAATTTCTCATAAGCTTGCCCCTTCTGTTAAAATTTCTTTTCGCCTTCTTGTTGTTCTATTGTATGTAATAGAATAACGGCATAATGTATGATTTTAAATAAATCATACTCTTTGTCTTTGTAGTTAGTTCCTTTTCTTCCAAAGCGTTGAGCATACTTAATTATATTCCCTAAACAGAAACCTTCTGCCAATCCCTGATCCGCTATAAACTCTGTAGCCTGAATTCTACCATGTGCGTAATGGGCAGAGTAAGTATTGCTGATGTATTCCATCACCCTACCCATTGTTTGCTTTTCATTAAATGACCATACTAGATTGCTTTCTTGGTAGTCGTCTTTTTTATCCACGAACATTCCTTTTCGGGCATCTTCGTTTGTTAAAGAGATAGTTAACAGCGTCGCTGGCTTCTTTGCCATTCAACATTCCATCATTATTTTTGTCTGCATGCTCAAACGTTCCCGCTTTAACAATACAGCCTGCGAGAGTCATTTCTCTCTTAATAATGAAGCCGTCTTCATCAAGGTCAAACTTGTCCGTATACTTATTTGCAAAAGCATTAGGAGCAGTCATTAATAGTGTCAGCACTAAAAGTTTTTTCATTTTTGTTCTCTATAAAATGCCAAAGATTCTGAAAGTATCCCATAGTAAATAGGTGAAGCATAACCAAAATCCCTTCTTGTAAAAATCTTGCTTTTCTTCATCACTCATCATGTGTCTTTGGTTGCCTGCAAGTTAGGTCTCGGTGTAAAGCCTTAATCCTATCACTTGCGGTGGTAGTTAAAATAAATGGAAAAATACCATGTGTTATAATGATTACACTTAAGCCTATGAATAAACACATATACTTAATACAACACCAAAGATGCTCAAAGTAGGATTCACCCACTTCGCTTAAGTGATTAAAATTAAATGGGAAATTCACGAAAGATACAGAGAAGCAGAGGTTTGCTTAGCTCGCCTCTGATATTCTGTCCATAACCAGCTCTCATAGAGTCCATAGTAAATTTCAAATGTTGCGTGTTGAGTTTGTCCATGCCTGTGTCTTTCTAGGCAGTTCTCATCATACAAATTCTGCGCCCATCTAATAAATTTCTCGTTATTTTTTAATTTTTCCATTATTATATTATACTAAAAATTGACAACTTTGTCAAGAACTATTTTTTGCTTGTTCAATAAAGTTCTTTTCATTAAAGCTGGCAAACAAAGTAAACCTATAACTTGGCGCTATGTGTGATGAAGGTCTTATTGTGTGTGGGATATTTCCATCAAAGAATACTACTCGACCTGGCTTAAAAAGGCTTGTATGCTCTACTTCAGTGCCTAGGTCGTTAAAGAAAAGTGTTTCTCCATAATACTCATTCTTCCACTCCATATTTATATAATAGAGCAGGGTTTTATGTTGGGGGTGGGTGTGCTGAAATTGCACTGAGGAGGGTACAGCTAGATTGATTGTAGCTGATACAAAACTTAATTCTTCTAATTGATTTCTGAGTTCGTGGTTTTGTATCCTATTAACCAAATCTAGCTGTTCCCAAGACTGTTTATCCAGCATGTGATGTAAGCAAGGATATTGTCTATGTTCAAAAACTGAGCTATCGTCCCAACCGATTTGATAATCGGCAGTAATAGCTTTCAGGTAGATATCTGAGCGAAAATCTTCCGTAAATATATTATCGTATATATCTATCATCTACATTATTATCCAAATAAGTATAGACATCGCCTACGGTGAGCATCTGCTCTGCGTATTCATCTGGTATATCAATACCAAATTCGTCTTCTAGTTCTAATACTAATTCAACTGTATCTAGTGAATCAGCCCCGAGATCGTTTAAAAAGTTGCTGTCCATATGTATATCCATTTCGTCTATACCCATAGATTGAGCTACTAATGTAACGAGTTTTTCTTTTAAGTCCATAGTTTCCTACTTGCTGTTAATTTTATCTTTAGCTGTTCCAGCATATAAGCCGAACCATGCTGCGCCAGCACCTACTATAATACTAATAAGTCCTGATTGTTCTAATGTTGGCTCTGGTAGTTCCATAAACCAAATAGTAGAGTAGTATAGTAAAAACATATAAATGCTTAAAAATGCTCTTGGGAATATTCTCCAAGAATCTACCATTTGGGACATCCAAATCCATCGTTGCCATGGATTATCTGGTTCTCTTTCGTTCTCCATCTCCATGATTTTTGCTTTTAATTCGCCTATCTCTGCAACCATTGCCATAAACTTGTTAAGGTCTATCTCAACTTCGTTACGGCTCATGTCCCCAGAGAATTGTTCACTAGGCTGTGCCATATTGTTCTCCCGAACAGCTCTTGCGAGCTACTTATCCATATCTCGTATGAATTTATATTGGTTATCATTTATGTCTATGGGTTGAATCTCTATTAACTTGGGTTGTTTTCCTCTCGCCATGAGAGAACCTAAAGTTAGTTTATCCTTATTATCCCATTCACAAATGATTTCAATTTTATAATATTGCTTTTTAATGTCTGCCATAGTTTTTTCGTTTTACTAATTCTCTTAGTATTAAATCTTAATTTGGGGTGAAACCATAAAGTTTTATCTTTATCGTCTAACATTCATTGCAACACTCATCAGTTCCGCAATCTTTGTGAGCTTGAAACTCTTCTTCGGAAATCCACCCTTCTGGTGTTCCTCCGCAAGATGTTTCATTTGAGGGGGCTCCGTTTGCATCAAAACCCCAGTCTGATGTTGTTGCTAGAGGTCTTTGTGCCTCTAACATAGCAAAAGCTTCTGCTATATATTCTTCTAAAGTTATTCCTCTCTTCTCAGCGTGTTGTCCACACAATGCTATGAAGTCGTTAGGAACTTCTAACTCTTTTCCTTTATACTTGAGAAGCACTTTACATTCCCGCAAACATATCGGCTTCTGCCTGTCTGCGTCTTGTTAATCCTTCTAACTCTTTACCACCTGCTTTATTCCATCTAAGCATCTGTGCTGGTACTTCGTCATATTTGCCCTCATTTAAAACTCTCAACATAGTTGAACTTTTTAAGTTGCTGGGGCCGAGGTTATATGTCCATGATACTAAGGCATCAAATTGATGTTGATGTAGAGGAACTGTAACTAACTCATTCACATAAGTTTCATACTCTTGCAATTCTTCTTTTAACATCTGTTCGCCTTGCGCACTAGATATAACCATGTTTGGAGTGACACCTTTAATGTGTCCATATCCAATAGTCCAGACTCCTACTGCATCTTGATATGCGTGTGTCCTGAACCCTTCAAATTCTTTTATAAGGTCTGTGCCTTTATTACTTATATACATATGTATTCCTATTAGTATTACTACTAATGCTAATAATACCCACTTTAATCGGATACTAATAACAAAATTCGCCCGCTCTAATTATAAAAGTAGTCCCTAGCGCACAAGCGGCTATGAACAGTATTAACGCATAATATATTATATGTCCCATCATAATTAAAGTCCTGTTGATAAAGAGAGCTGCGCTATACGCGACTATCGCTCTCTCTATCGCATAAAGTTAATTGATATCAATAAACTTCGGTCTGTCTTCATCTGGAATTTCAATACTTAGTTTTACTACTAGTAATCCATTCTCCATTGAAGCATCTTCTATCTTAACATACTCGCCAAGAGTGAAGATTCTACGAAAGTTTTTACTCGAAATGCCTTTGAATATGAACTTTTCGTCTTCGGCTAAGATGTCTTTGCCTTTACCTTCAATAGTAAGAGTTCTGTCATCTTGCTTAACAGTAATTCGACTTTTATCCCAACCAGCTAAATCCATTTCGATTCTATACTGTTCATCGCCATTCTTTATTATGTTGTAGCGTGGGTAGTTTCCTGTTGTGCCGTGATTGGCAAGTTCATGTTTCATTCGGTCAAAACCGAGAAATAGCCTGTCAAAGTCGGCTAGACTTCCTAATGTGTTTACCATCGTTTTTTCTCCTTTGTCCTTATCGGTACACGCTGTGCTTCCTTATCGGTAAGCGTTATGTTTATCTGGCAGACCCGACCACAGGTGGAATGTGGTGCTCCTAACCTCGCCCTCGGAATGTTGTATTCCTACTCGTGCCAGACATAAAGAAGTCGGTTTTGTTATTGCGGTCCGACAAGCTTCCGCTAAATGATTAAATCTTCATTCATTATTTATTATATCAAAATATGACCACCTTGTCAAGAACTATTTTTCAGTCGTCATCAAGTTCGATGATTCCTTGCTCTTCAAAATAGTCTATCGTGTCTGACATACCTCTGTGTTTACCAGCTTGCCAAGCAGTAATTACTGACCACCCGAAAACACAGAATAAAATGATGTTTAATTCTATCTGAGTAAATTCCATAAATTTTCCTTATAGTGATTGCCCAATCCCATTTACTTTCCAATATCTTTAATGTTATCTTTTGATATTACTTGATACCCACCTTTGTTATACGCAATCGCTACAGTATATCGTTTTGATACTTCGTTTTTATACTGTGTATCTGCCTGAGGTGTGTATGTCGTGCTATCGAGAGAAGGGTATTTCTGCTGTTCCTCTTTTATCTTTGCTAGCCGCTCTTGCATATGCGCACTAATAGACAGCTCACTACTACTAGCGGTGGCTCTCTTACTTGTGCGAAGTGTCTTTCGTTTGCGTCCGCAAGGACTATAG
>Ga0208669_1000300_pt1 | contig 19968 bp, 28 predicted proteins | sample 21_taG_FD_184095 | JGI IMG/M metagenome (GOLD analysis project Ga0208669, IMG submission 184095) | Marine viral communities from the Subarctic Pacific Ocean - 21_ETSP_OMZ_AT15319 metaG (SPAdes) (version 2) | ecosystem: Environmental > Aquatic > Marine > Oceanic | place: Pacific Ocean | collected...
CTCTCGCATTAGTCTTAGTAATAATGATAGTGGATATGATAGTACCTTATTTGGAAAATCTGCTGGAAATAACCTTGCAAGTGGTGCATTCTACAATTCTAGTTTTGGTAATTTAGCATTACAAGATACTACAACTGGCGATAGAAATACCGCAGTAGGAAGTCAAGCTCTTTACAGAAATGTAACTGGCGGTAATAATACTGCCGTAGGTGCAGAATCAATGTTAGGAGTAAACAGTAATTCACATTCAAATAATACTGCCGTAGGAGCGTATTCTTTAAAATCAGTCACAACTGGTTCGGGCAATACTGGAGTCGGTACAAGCTCATTACAATCACTTACAACTGCCTCTAATAATGTTGCAGTAGGACTTTACGCTGGGTATTTATTGACAGATGGGCATTCCAATGTTTTACTTGGTGTAAGTGCTGGAGAAAATTTAAGTACAAACACTAATCATAATGTTATGGTTGGATACCAATCAGGTGAACACGCAGATGGAGCAACAAACCCATCTGTAAGAAATTCGTATCTTGGGTATCAATCAGGTAGATATATAGATGATGGGGTAGATAATGTTGCCATTGGATATCAGTCTATGTATAGTAATTCAGCAGAAGGTAATGATGCCTCTCAGAATATTGCAATAGGTGCAAGTTCTTTATATGCAATAACAGATGGAGATGCCAACATAGCGATTGGGTATAACTCAATGAAAACTAACACAACTGGTGTAAGAAATGCTGGAGTAGGCGACCATGTAATGTATAGCAATACTAGTGGTGGTTATAATAGTGCTTTTGGAAGATTAGCTAGTTACTATAATGAAACTGGAAATTATAATGTTGCTATCGGACATGAGGCAATGACTGGAGCAAGTGGGCAATCACATTCTTCAAATACTGCTGTAGGCTATCAAAGTTTAAAAGTAATAACAACTGGTGGTAATAATGTTGCTATTGGTTCAAGTGCTTTGTCAAAAAGTACAACTGCATCAAATAATGTAGCTATTGGAATAAATTCAATGCTAGATATTACGACTGGGCAAAGAAATGTGGCATTGGGTTCTTATACGATGGCAATGAATCAATCGGGAAACGGAGCTAAAACTTCAAATGATAACGTATTTATAGGATATAATGTAGGTGGTGGTTCTTGGACTGCTTACAGTTCTCAATACAATGTAGCTATTGGTTCTTTTGCACTTAATCACAATTTAAACGGAGCTAATCAAAATGTAGTAATTGGCTATAAAGCATTGACTGTTGGAACGACTGTTGGTGGAAATGTAGCATTAGGATATCAAGCAATGTTAACTACTACCGATGCAGACAACTGTGTTTTTATAGGTACTAATGCTGGAGCTGGAGTAATTACATCAGCTGGGAATGGAACAGTAGGAATAGGTTACTCTGCTCTTACTGGTCTTACAAGTGGTGCTAATAACGTCTCTGTAGGATATCAAGGTTTAAAATCACTAACTACTGGAAGCTCAAATGTAGCATTTGGATATGGGGCATTGCAAGACTTAGTAGGTGGTGGAAGCAATATTGCGATTGGCTATAGGGCTGGTTATGAATCAACGGAAGCATCTAATAATGTTTATGTTGGTATGGATTCGGGTAGAGAAACCACAACTGGCGGTAAAAATATAGGCATAGGAACTTATGCGTTAGTTAGTGCAACTACTGCTTTAGACAATGTCGCAATCGGCTATCAATCAATGGCAAATGTTCCATCAGGTCAAGCAGTTCAAAATTGTGTTGCTATTGGTAAGGAATCTCTTGAGGGAACATCAGGAACTACAACTGGTATTGATGGAACAGTTAGTATTGGGTATCAAGCTCTTACTTCACTTACTTCAGGCGCTGGGAATACTGCAATAGGTTATAACGCTGGTGGAAACACAGCTACTACAGCACAATCAGTAATTTTAGGATATGAAGCTGGAGCAACAACAAATGGTGACAATGGTTCAAATGCTGTTTTAATTGGTTATCAAGCTGGTAGAAAATTATTTACTGGACATGGAGACACTATCGCCATAGGTCACTTAGCATTAGGTTCAGCAACAAGACATACTGGTGGTTCAGATAAAAACATCGCTATTGGAAGTCAAGCAATGAAAGGTGTTTTAGCTGGTGGTTCCGCTTACAATATTGCTTTAGGTTATCAAGCGTTTACTGCGTCTACAAGTGGAGCATATAATACTATTCTTGGTAGTCGTAGTGGTATAGCAATGACCACTCAAGATAAAATGGTATTCGTTGGATATCAAGCTGGTACTTCTGTTAATAATGATACTGCAGACGGAACAGTAGCAATCGGCTATAATGCTCTTACTGCTCTTACTTCAGGGCTTGGGAACACTGCTGTAGGATATGAAGCTATGTCCTCTGCTGATGGTGATGAAGAGGGCAATGCTATCTTTGGATACCAAGCTGGTAAGTCAATAAATGGAAGCTCTCATTACAATACTATAATGGGATATCTTGCTGGAACAGGCGGTACTGCAAATATGGCAAGTTGTGTTGCTATCGGAGCAAATGCTTTAAACAGCACAGCTGGTAATAATCAAAATGGAACAGTTGCTATCGGTAAAGATGCTCTTACTGCCCTTACGAGTGGTGCTAGGAATACAGCTGTAGGGTATACTGCTGGAGCTGAAGAAGTAGCTGGAAATGACAATACTATTCTAGGTTATGAAGCATTACACGATGGCGGTGGTCTTGCAAATACATCAAATACTATAATTGGTTCTCAAGCAGGGGATGGTGCTTGGCAAAATAATGCTTGTAATTATAATACTGCTGTAGGTCACGGAACTATGAGAGGAGCTATGGATGGTGCTTTTCATAATGTTTCGATGGGTTTTGTATCACTAACTAATTTGACAAGTGGAGATAGAAATACTGCATTAGGTGGGGGTTCAGCTACTACCATAACAACTGGAAGTCAAAATATATGTCTTGGTAATGATTCTAATGTAAGTGCATCAGGGGCAACTAATCAAATTGCCATTGGTTATGGTGCAACTGCTGTTGGAGATAATACTGCTATAATTGGCAACTCAAGTGTAACAGATGTTTATATGGGAGATAATGGTTCTACTTGGAGTACAACATCTGATGGTAGATTAAAAGAAAATGTTGAAGATTGGAATGTAGGTTTAGATGCAATAAACAATTTAAGAATTGTATCATATAACTTTAAAAAAGACAACCCATATAAATATAATTCTGATAAAAAGCGACAAGGAATTATAGCTCAAGAAGCACAAAAAGTTTTGCCTGAAATGATTAAAGATGATGGTGAGTGGCTATCAGCTAATCAAGAACCAATGATTTGGGCATTAGTAAATGCGGTGAAAGAACTAAGCACCGAAGTAAGTACTCTTAAAAAACAACTCAAGGATAAATAATGAAAAACTATAAAGCAATGAAGTCTGCTAAAAGCTGGTCTGTAAAGAAAGCTAAAGTTGTTGATTCTAAAGCAGTTTCTGAAGTCAAAGATGACGATGGAAATGTTGTTAGATTAGCACAAGCAGAGCAATCACATGATGAATTACAACTAGTTAAAAAGCAATTCGATGGAAGCACTGGTAAAGCAATGGATGACTCAGTTCAGTCTTATAGCTTAGAGCAAGTTGCTAGTGAAATTAGTCGCATAAAAGCTAACATTAAGCAAATGCAAGATGAACAAGCTGACATGGAAGAACTAGAGAAAGATTTAAAAGCACTTTAATCAATAACCAATAGGAGCATATAATGGCTAAAAAAGAAAAAAAAGAGCCTCAAAAGCTAAACCTATTCGACAAAGAGTATTTGTTGGATGACTTAACGGATGAGCAAAAAGCAATGGTAAACCATATCGCAGATCTTGAGAACAAGATTAGTGGTACTGCGTTTAATCTTGACCAATTAACAGTTGGAAAAGAGGCTTTTATTTCAAGACTAAAAAATTCTTTAGAATCTGAGGACGAAGTAGAAGAGTAATGCTAGTACGTAAATGCGCACATGGTCATAAGGTTTATATCTTTAAACCACGTACCAAAGAAAATGCTTCATATCGCTTTAGTGACAGCGAAACCGTCGCATTTGATGCGCAGAATAAAGCGTACATAGTAACAAGTGGCGGAGCAGTGGTTAAGAGAAGCGATTCTTGGACTACTGCTCAGTCTAGCTATAATGCTGAGTGTAAGAAATTACATGAAAAAACTACTGGACCATTAATTATTGGTAAGCATACGCTTGTCAATGGTGTAGCGACAGAGGTATGAGTGAAAAAGGTGCAAGGTCGTATACTGGAGAAATTACCGATGGAGATACGCTTTCTTTTCGTGTCAATTTGCGTTGGATGTTTAATTCTGCTTTTTTATTGTTATCAATTTTTGGCGCTGCATATAGTGTTAAACAGAAAATTGATGATACTGCAAGAAGAGTGGCAGAGCTTGAGCAACGAGTTGCAGACCTCAAGTCAATACATGATGCTGAGATGAAAGAAATAGAAGCATGGTACAAAAAATCGCTAGATATAAATCCATTAAACATTTTTGGAAAGCCGAAACGAAAGTAGAGCTAACAGAAGATGACTTTAATCATAACTATTTTATTAACAGAGAGTTGCGGAGAGTAAACAATGGCTAGAAAGAAAAAACGTGCTGGATTATGGGCAAATATCCACGCTAAAAGAAAAAGGATTGCACGCGGTAGTGGTGAGAGAATGCGTAAACCAGGTTCAAAAGGAGCGCCAACAGCACAATCATTTAGACAATCTGCTGCAAAGAAGAAAAAGAAGAAGCGTAAGTAATGCCACAGATACCATTTAAGTGCATTTATTGCGGTGCAAAAGTAAAAGAAGCTTTTAACGGTGTTTGTAAAAAATGTGAGGAGCAACAGTGACTGAATTAGCAGATATGTGGGTACAAATTGGGAGTGCTGGCTTTTTAGCAATATTGTTTGGTTATCTATTGCTAAATCTTGTTAACTCACAAAAAGAGCAAACAGAAGATTTGGAGTCAATCCGAACAGATTTAAGTCAGATGGCTAGTGAAATAAACAATACAATGTCGATTGCTGTAAAGTTAATCGATTCAATTAATAGCTTTAAAAATGGTCTTGATGACAAGCTAGATCGTAGGCACGAGAAAATGACTGAAACCATTGATGAATTGTCCAATCAAATTAACTATATGCAAGGTCGCATAAATGGATCGCACAAATGATTACATATCGTGGAGAAAAGTTTAGTGGCTATAATAAACCAAAGCGAACCAGTGGTAAAAGTAAGAAGTTTGCAGTACTGGCTAAAAGCGGTAGTAAAGTACGCTTAATACGCTTTGGTGATCCAAACATGCGCATTAAAAAGAATAGTCCTGCTAGGCGTAAATCATTTAGAGCAAGGCATAAGTGTGATAGTGCAGGCGCTAAAAATAAACTAACGGCTCGTTATTGGTCGTGCAAAAACTGGTAATATGAAGTTGAATACAAATATATCATTAGAGAATGTTGTTACAATTGTGGTCCTTATTGGTTCAATGACACTTGCATTTGGTTTTATGAAATCAGATATAAGCAGCATTAAAAAAGAATTAGAACTCAAAGTTGATACGCGTCAATATGAGTCAGACAGAAATTTGCTAACCTACAAACTGGATGTCATCATGGAAGACATTGCAGAAATAAAACAAATACTAAAGGAAAGAAAATAGCATGGATATTAAAAAGATGTTACTCGCTATGGCAGAACAACAAGCCGATAGCGTAAAAAGCGAGATGCTCTCGTGGATACAAAGCGATGACTTTGAAGAAGAGCTTGCAGAAAAAATGGATAAAGCAGTTAACATTCCATTTGTCAAAGATGACAGAGAAAAAGAGTTTTTTCGTGGTGTAGCTGACCTAATTACTGACATTATATACGGACTTGCTGGTGGTAAATAAAGACCAATTAATTAATCTCATAGATGAGACTTTGCACGATATAGGCTTGCATAGTAAAGAAGCGGTATCGCTTGTTTATCATACTGGCTTAGTCGAATCAAAGTATCAATATCTATACCAGGTTGGTGGTTCAAATGTGGCTCGCGGTTTTTTTCAGTGTGAGCCACACAATGCGGTGGATATATGCAAGAACTATCTTGCTTATAGAGAAGACTTAATGCGCGAAGTCGCTAATGCCTGCATGTTAGACTGGCGCTTTTTTACTAGTCCAAATGAAGATGCTTGGCGCAAGATATTAACTTATAATGTTAAAGCGCAAATAGCATTTTGCAGGCTACATTGGCGCAGAGTACCTAAAAAGTTGCCAAAGACAATTACAGAACAAGCAAAACAATGGAAAATCTATTATAATACTGCGCGTGGCAAAGGCACTGTAGACCATTTCATCAAGATAGTAGAAGCATATGGATAATGAAATCCAAAAAATAGAAAACATAATTGAAGTAATGTCTCAGCTAAAAGAATTAGAAAAACAAATACGTAGTGATTACGATACACAAGGTGAGTCTCTTGCACTTATTCTTGCTTTAATTGCAACGGCAGAGATACCAAATGTTACATTACTGCCAAACCTTGAGGATATAGCAATAGCATGAGTAGTATATATAAATCATTTTGCAATATAACAACGGACCTACAAGGTGTAGTTAGCGATATTGATCGCTATGATCGCAAAAGAGTATTATCACCAAGTTGGAGTAGTCCGAGCAGTAACATGTACCGCTTATCCAATGTTGGCTACATAGAAAATTTATATAAAGATGGTGTAGAACTAACGAAAGTAACAGATACACCTGATGCAGATAATGAATACAAATATGATGCTGCAACAGATAGTGTAGATTATTATCTTGGAAGTTCCTCTGCTTCTGCATTAAACAGCGCCGTCTTTGAGGCTGGACAAGACTGGGTAGATTTAAAGACACGTATATGTAATGAGCAAGCAGATTTAATGCGCTCTTACATAGATAGACCAATATACAAACGTGGAAACACCACATACCAAGGCGCAAGCGAGCGTAATTATGATTTCATCATTGTTCGCATCAACGCCATTCTCGCCTGCGCCGACCTGGTAAGAAGTAGCGATCCTGAAAAAGCAGATGTCATTGAAGCAATGGCAATTAGTCCTGATGGTGATGGCCTCTTAGATAAGCTTAAGCGCCGGGAATACGTAATGTCTAATGAGACTTCATTCGCATCAGAAAAAGGCGTTATACAAGAGATTGCGCTTGATGCAAGCACAACTGGTTATTTAGAAGATATTAAAATCAATCAGCCACCCAATGTTGACTATGATGAGGTTCGTGTGGTTATTTCAACTGGTGGCACATTTGCGCTTGGCACAAGCAGTCCAGTTAAGTACGATGTCTATGTAAAAAACGATAGTGGCATTCGTATGCATAAAGTAGTGGATGCAGAGCAAGTTAATGGTAATTACCAGTCACTTGCTTATGGAGCGAGGATAAGATTTCAAGCTGGAGTTTATGTCGCTAATGATGAGTGGTCCATCATCTTTCAAAGTGACGAACTGCCAGTAGGAACAGTTAAATCAGGACAATTATACAGATAAGGAGTAGTCATGCCAGGTAAAAAAGGATATGGAAAAATTGGGAAGAAAAAAAGCAAGCTTAAGAAGAGCAAAATGAAAAAACGTAAATCTATGTCATCTAAGCGCCGTTAATATAGATGGCAATTTCTTACGAAAATGTTATTTATGATCGGGTTATTGAAAGTATATCTAGCATCATTGCAGACGAATTTTCAATACCAATTCGTTATGATGCCCATGATGAGGGTAATCAGAGCTTTTTGATAACACCAGTAAGTGATGAACTTGAAGAGCTATTAGCTAGTGGGCAAACAAGAAATGTTGAAGTGTCTATTAGCTATGAGCTACAAAGTTCCGGCAACTACACAAAGAACAGTATTAGTCAAGTGAGTAGTATTGCTGAAAGATTAAAGAGATTATTGTATAATAATAAAAATTATGCCGTAAATGGAACAACAAAGTATTTTAATGGCAGTGTAGAAAGCATTGCTTACGAAAGAGATGAAGATAATAATGAGTTATTGCGCGCTATTACTTCGTTTAACTGTACAACATTGGAGTTAGTGTGAAATATAAAGCAAAAGAATCTTATAAAAGTCTTGATGCGACCAAAAACTTTATGTCATTAGGGATGGCATCAAAGCATATATGGTTGCTTGATGGTCAAGAAGTAGAATATAATGGCAAGTTATCAAAAGATATGCAAAAACATTTAGAAGAAGTTAAAGATGTCTCAAAAGGCAAAGGAGCTGAGTAATGGCAAAAAGTGCAAAATTTCAATTAAAAAATAATACCAACGTATATATTGGTACAGAAGCAACAATGGGTACAGCAGCGGTTGCTGGTGCTGCGCTTACTGAGCTTCCAGCTACTGATTTTAGTTTCTCAGAACTTGGTGCTGGTGGGCAAACATTAAGCATTGCTCCATTCAGAGTAGGTGGTGGCCTAACGCAAAGCGATGATATGGTCCGCGCACAAAGACATGATCGCATGTATGAAATCTCAGTGACATTTATGTGTACTGATGCAGCAACAAAGCGTGTTCTTTTAAACTTATATGAAGATGGTGCAAGTGGCGGTATCTCATCTTTGCTTGGTTCAATGCCAACTACAATGCTATTTGAAGATGGAGCATCTAATGCAATCCCAGTCAGTTTAATCTTTCGCGATTCTGCACATGATGCGACAAATGACATGGTGTTTAGAAGTTGTATGGTAAATTCAATGACTTTTTCGGGTGATATTGGTGGTAATGGCGGTGTGGTTATGTGTACCGCAGTATTTCAAACCGCTTATTTACCAACTGGTAGTACTGGTTTAAGTTATAGCAGTATTACAGCATCATCTGCTCAACAAACTATGTTTAACATGCATGATTTGACTGCAACAACAGTTACGCCTAGTGGTGGTAGTGCAGAAGATTTACTTATGTATAGCTTTGAAATAAATCTTGCTAGGTCAGTGACTAGGATTGGATTTGATTCATCAAGCGATTTTAAACCAATGGGTTACTCAATTGGTGGGTATGAAGTTACTGGAAGCTTAAATGTTAAGCGTGACGCAGAATCAATAAGTGCGATACCTGAAGCGACTGCATTTGCATTAGATATAGATACCGGTGTATATCAAATAGTAGCACCAACATGCCAAATAGATGCAGCATCAATTAGCTTTGATGATGATGGCTTTAAGCAAGTTATACCTTTTAGAGCCACGTACACTGGAGCTACAACATCTAAGATTTTTGAATTTGCTGGCACTGCTAGTGATACTTAGACCTGGGTTAATACAAACAGTGAGGCTGTATGACCGTAAAAACAAAACATGGTGATTTTGAGTGCCGTGAATTAACATTCAAAAAGCGTAGAGAATTACACCGATTAGAGATTAGTTCATTAGGAGCTGATGGACAAATAAACTTAGAAAAGTATTATGATGTAATGGAATTCATTATGTCATATGCTTTTGTCGATGCTGAAGATTCTTTAGGACATTTAGATGATTCAGAGATTGACACTGTATTAAGTGAAATCTATACAAGGTACAAGAATCCACCCAAAAAAAAGAGCTAAAAGTACGCGTTGCGATGTGGATGAATTATCATAGTGTAGAAACACGCAATCTAGTTTTTCCATATCGCGCGAAATCGCCCACATTGAAAAAATCTATTCTATACACAAAAGAAGAAGTATGGAATGAGGTTTATCGCGTACTTGCAGAAGACCACAATGGCAAATTTACACCCGGGCAGCAATTATATTATAACATGCTACATTGCGCAGATTCGACCTTTTTTTATGATCTGAATGTTATCACGTTATTAGAAGAGTATTTACTCCACAAACGCTTTAATGTACCTTTATATGAATCACTGGACAATGCACTATGTGAGCGTATGTCGCTTTTTACTGCTATTGATGAAGAGTACTTAGCAATTCAACGGTTAGAAAAAGATGGCAGCTGAAAAATTTATAATTGAAATACGCACCAAAGGTTTTAAAGGTGCAAACAAATCCTTAGAGCAAGTTACTAAATCAACAAGAGCTTTTTCGCGTGAAGCTAACAGAGGTAGTGGTGTTGCTGCTACATTTAGACGCAACATGTCAGGCTTGCGTAATAACTTACTTCTCGCAAGTTTTGCTTTTGGTGCTATTACACTAACATTTAAAAAGTTTGTTGATGCCTCATCAGGGTTTGAAGATGTAAAAACTCGCTTAGTGGGCCTTATGGGTTCTACAGAAAGAGCAGAACGTGCATTTAAAAACTTTAATGCAGTTGCCGCAACTACGCCGTTTAGCTTGCAAGATGTTGTAGAGGCCGGTGCGCAGTTAAAAGCATTCGGAGCTGATGCAGAGGGTATGATTAAGCCGGTAGCTGACCTTGCTGCATTTATGGGTACGACTGCAACAGAAGCTGCTAACTCACTTGGTCGCGCTTTTGCTGGCGGTGCAGGCGCTGCTGATATATTGAGAGAGCGTGGCGTATTAAATCTAGTTAAAGACTTTTCTAAAATTGACGATTTAAGCAAAATTACATTACCTGAATTCCGCAATGCATTGGAAGCTACGTTAGTTGATCCTGCTGCTGGTATTGCTGGTAGTACTGATAGAATGTCACAGACATTTAGTGGTGCATTTAGTAATATGACAGATAGTGTGACTAGACTTGCTGCTAGGATTGGTGATGTCTTATTACCATCATTAAAAGCTGGTGTTAGAGGCTTGGGTAGTTTTGCTGATGCAGCAAATGATGTTTTACGTAGAGCGATTGAAGACCGTGAAAACTTTGATATCTTTGGTGAGTCTATTGAAAAGTTTGGCGTTAAGATAGAGCGTTTGTCAGTAGATGATTTAAATGCAGAATTACAATCGTTGCAAGAGCAAATGGAAGCATCTAAAAAACCAATTGTTGATGCTTCTGAGGCTGTTATTTCATTTGGTAATAATATGACATTTTTGCCACCAGTACAAAATCAAGCAGCAGATGGTGTAATAAAAATAAGTGAAAATATGGACTTATTAAATATTGCATTATCAAAGGGTAATGGTGTTACAATTGGCGCAATTGATGCGTTTGATGGTCTAAATAAAGTAGAACAAGATTTTAACACTACACAAGTTGCAACTAATGTAAATGCAGAAAATTTTCTTAGTAGAATAAAAGCAATTAACGAAGAATTAGAGCGTAGAGAAAACCTTAATCCAGGTTTAGCGGATGCACAAAAAGCATTTAATGAAGTACTAAAAAATACAAGCTTGGCACAAATAGAACAAATTCAAAAAATTAAAGAAATCGTTGAGGCTAATAAGGAGCATTTAGGATCAAGTGAGGAAGTCGCTGCTGTATTAGCATTGCTGGAAGAAAGATATAAAAAATTAACAGAGTCAAAAGAAAAGACAAAGACAACTCAAGAAAAATTTAATGATTTATTAAAGCAAACAGACTTATCTCAAATTGCACATATTGAAAGTATGCAATTATTAATTGAGAAAAACAGAGAGCAACTTGGTTCAACAGAAGAAGTAATTGCAGTTCTTGATATGTTGAAAGAACAATTAAATGACCTCACTGGTACAACAGATGAGTTTGCAGAGACACAATCTTCTTTTAATGATATCTTAAGTACTACAGACATGGCGCAATTAAAGCAAATTGAAACCCTTGAGCTTCTTATTGCAACCCATCAAGCAGAACTAGGTACAAATGAAGAAGTAATGGCAGTGCTTACAACGCTTAAAGAAAAATATGATGAGTTAACTGGCACTACAAAAGCAGTCAAAGAAGAAGCAAAAGCAAATAAACTTGCTAAAAAAGAAGAAGAGGACCAATTGTTACGAACTGCTGCTGCAACGACAACAATTGCATCCGGTTTAAGAACAATGATGAGTGCCGGCGCAAGCGCAGAAGACCAGTTTAAAGCATTAGTTGGTACACTAGGTAAGTTAATTACAATGGGTGTGTTTAGTCCGGGTGGTGTTGCTACTGGGAGTTCAGCTTTAATGGGTAGTATTATAGGTGCTTTTACTGGACACACTGGCGGTCTTATCCAAGATACTGGTATACAACGTTTTGCTACTGGCGGTATGGTCCAAGGTGGTGACAATGTACCGATTCTCGCACAATCAGGTGAGTTTATTATGCAACGAAGCGCGGTAAATAGTATTGGACTGCAAAATTTAGCACAAATGAATAATGGCGCAGCACCGGAAAGTGGTTTAACAATTAATATTGCAGGAGACATGGTTGGCGATGAAGATCACATTAGAACCAAAGTCTTGCCTGCTATAAAAGAAGAATTAAGGCGTGAAGCTAACGCATAAACTATGGCACTATCTCCAACTGCAAATTTTACTAACTCTCTCAAGCGTAATAATGACATTTTCCCCATACTTACTATTGATGGCAGTTCAACTATATATCTTAGTACAAGAGATGTAACAGTAGAATCGCAAGCGTATGATGGAAGATTGTTAAGCGCTCCCGGTATAACCTCAAGTATAGATTTACGTAACTTTACAAGCAGAACTAATAATATAACATTGCGCCTAGCCAATAATGGCTATGCGCCTACGTTTGGTGAACGAACAAACAAAGTAGTCACTATCTATTTTGCTACCAATGGTACATTGTCAGCGCTTAGTGATTGCTTAAAAGTATTTACTGGACGCGTTATTGGGATATCTAAACTAACGGATAAAGAGATAAGTGTTAATTGTGAAGACTTTGCTGCTTGGCGTTTAAATAAGATATTACAAGAACAACTTAGTGGTCTTACTGGTTATAATACACCAGTTAAGGGCAAGTTTAAGCCAATTAGCTATGGTGACTTCACTGAAAACACATCGACAGAAGCAAGTCCAGGTTTTTGTACTTCAAAAGATTTAAGACCAGCACGTTTAATTACACATGATAGTTCGTATGTATATTATGATGAGGGTTTAAATAATAGTGGCGGTCGAGGTGAAATCTATGTAGAAAGCATTGACAGATTTATACCAATAGAAAATGCTACGACAGCAACATCGGAAAAATTTAATACAAATGTTATTCGCATTGATAATGTATCAGACACTACAACAAATCAAACATTTTTTAAACATAGTGTCAGGTTGTCACCAGTCTCTCAAGTTGCAAAAGCAGACCTAACCAATCCTAATTTAGATATAGAAGTAAGTCCTACAAATGCTATTGATGACAATGATGATAGTTCGATATCTCCAGCAACAACTGGTAGTTCTAGTGGTAGTCCAGCAGGCTTTATAGCTGCATTTTCAGGTCAATTACTTGGTAAAGTTAAAACTGTTAAAGCCGTACTTGTTGCAAATAATGTAACAAATGACATTCCTGATGGTGTTGTGAGTTTTTCTGTATCTCATATATATCAGGACGGTTCAGGTAATGATACTTTGTCCGGTATTCATTCATCAGATGTAAAAACTTCAACTGGTTGGTCAGGAGATAATTCATGGGGCGGTTTTGCTGGAGAGGTTAAATACACGGTAACAAAAGATATTACATCTGATTGGAACAGTGGCTCAAGCGAGGGTTATGATCCTGAAGCAAATCTTACAGATGTTGTAATTGCCATAAGGCTAACTGACCAATTTAATGCTCGGATGCTAAAAGTGTATAGTGTCTATCTAGACTTCACAACTTACTTAGAAATTGATAAAACTGTTAGTAGAGCCAGTAACAGTATGGAAGCTGTACCTAAAACGATTTACGTTGGGCAAGATGGCACGGCATTGGAAAGTGGTTATACAGAGTTAGCTGACCACGGTCCTACTGAAGTACATGAGAATATACTTGTAAACTTTGGACCTGGAGATATTATAGATGATACATCTCAGTTGGCTGTCGAAAACAATTACATTTCTGATGGAGCAGTGCGATGCACAATAGACGATCCTAAAATGACAGTGCAAGATGCACTTAATAAGCTACAAAAAGAAGCTGGGTTTATTGGATATATCAGACCTAGTGATGGCAAAATGCATTATCTTATTGAAGATGGATCAAGCAAGAGCATTGATGCCGATTTAACAACTGCTATGTATCGTAATGCTAGTTTTGCGACAATACCATTAAGTAAAATGCTTTGGAAAGTAAACTTTAATTTTGACAAGCACCCAGTTTCAGGTACGTATTTGTATGGTGCATCATATACAGAATCAGCAACTAAAGCCACGTATTCTTTTACAGATACCAGTGGCGTTATTACATTAAATCAAGACTGGGTTAATGATTTTGAAGCAGCAAAGAATTTAATTGCCTTATTTAAAGTGCAGCGAGTCACAGCGCAATGTGAGATACTTGATCCAACTTTATGGAAACTTGAAATTGGAGATATGATTACATTTAGTAACCCACCAGCAGATTTTCGTATGCGTGATACGGATGCTAATTATACTGACTACCAGTTTCGTATTACTGAAACAACTCGTACTGTAAATAGCTTAAAAATAAAAGCAATGGAAGTCCATAAAGCATAATGGCACATAAATTATACTTCGACAATGTTAATACTAGAGGTGCTACCTTAAACGACGGTACAGTCACAGAAGATAATGAAAGTGGTGCATTTAGCTTTGCTGACTCCACAAGCCTAACTGACGAAGACAAGGCTATAGACCTTAGTTTAGATACTGCTATTACTAGTTGGAGTACAGCAACGCGAGAGGGTGATGCGTTACAATTTAATTTAGGAAGTGCAAAGAGTGTTAATTTTGCATCTATTTATTATACTGCTGCTGATACGGATGCTTTAAGAATACATTATGATGATGCTGCAAGTGGTGTAACAAATGAACTATCAGATTTTACACAAGATTACGCAGTAGGTTGGAATATATTAAACTTTCCTGCTACGTATAGCGCCCAGTATTGGATTGTAGAAGCTGCCGCTGGTTCAGCAGTTGGTATTTCAGAAATATATTTTGGCACGGCGTTGGCATTGCCTATTGATGGTAATAGTATTACTACGCGAGTACCTTTTAGTTCTTTTAAAAGTAGTACTTACAATAATACTGAATTCACAAATAAAATAGATACAGAACTGCGCGAATGGACTATCAGACTACCAATCATAACAGAGGCAAATAAAACGAGCTTAGAGTTACTTCAAACTAATTATAGTAATCTATATACATTTGTGTATTATGATGAGTCAGCATATCATACTGTTAGGCTTGCTAAACCATTTGCGTTTAATCAAATAGCTACAAATACTTATTCTACCACAATAACACTAAAAGAATCACCCTAATGGCAAAAACTATTTATTATGATAATTTAGGATCGCGCTCTGCTACATTAACAGATGGCGTAATTAATAATGGTGTTTCGCCAGCTTCATTTACTAGTGCGCCAGTGTTAACAGATGAGCATAGAGCAAATGATGGCGGTATATCCAAAGTTGTAGGTAGTTGGAATGTTAATCAAGGCTTGCAGTTTAACTTTGGTAGCGCAGTGTCACCTGATTTCTGCGCTGTTTATAGTACCGTTGCAACAGACAATGAAATCAGAGTTAATCGCGATAGTTCAGCAACTGCGACATTTAGTGGCATATTTAATGATATTGATAGCTTAGTGGTAGGATGGAACATAAGAACCTTAACAGTGTTATCTATGCAATATTGGACGCTAAATAGCAAAGAGGGTGACTTAACTGGCATAGCAGAAGTATTCTTTGGCAATAAACTAGAATTACCACTTGAGCCAACCGCTAATATTATCACTAAACACACATTTGGCACAGAAGAAGTAAAAGCGTACGGTGCTAATCGCTACTATATTAGTAAACATGATAATTATAAAACTATGACACTTAGTTTTAATCATATGACTAGCGCAAATAAAACGAGTCTTGAAACTTTTTCTAACATTGTAACAGATCGAGAACCTTTTATATATAGCGAAGATGGCGCAACTGGACCATTTCACTGGGTAAGGTTAGTTCGCCCACTGACATTTAAAACAGTGTTACCTGATATTTTCTCATGTCAGGTGGTGATGAGAGAACTAACCTCGTAATTTGTTGTACAGTGTTGTACAAAAAGTGCCTTTCACGACAATCTCGTAAGCGGACTTAAAATCCGTTGGTAGCAATACCGTGCCGGTTCGAGTCCGGCCCCGGGTACACGTCGAGAAACCTCACTTTTAGTGGGGTTTTTTGCTATATATTCAAATCTCATAGTTTGGCATATTGTAGTAGGTCATGGAATATAATTGTTGTACAATGTTGTACATGTATTTTTTTTGTACAACACTTTAGTTATTTGAGATAATGTTAGTAAGTGAATCATGTACTTGGTTGTTTGTTGCACGTTGCTCTGCGATGCTAATGCCAGCATAATGATTGTCAACTACTGCATCCGACTTATCACCAATACTGCGAGATGCTTGCGGTAAGTCATGTGTCTCATTACGCAATACTTGTGCTTTCATTCTACGCAAATCATGGCAAGTGAACTCTATACCAGTAATAGCAACAATCTCATGCATAATTTTATTAAGCGCTTTATACTTCATATCTAATGGGCGCTTATGTCCACGCTCTTTCCACTTCTTAAGTATAACCATAACAGATGGATGCACATCTACCGTTTCACGTATTTGCCTACGTTTTTGAAGCAATTGCAAGGTATTATTTTCAAGGTTAACATGTTCCCAGTGCAATTCCTTGTACGGCTTTGTCCTTTGATAACCAGTAAGCTCATTAGCTCTAGAACCCAATACGGCAAAAAGCCACATTATATCTTTTTGGAAGTCATCTAATCCTGGATGATTAAATAAAGCATGTATTTCTTCATCGCTCCAAGTCTTATATACAATGGGTTTAAGCTCAGTATCTTTATAGCGATCGCTTTTCTTCATCACTAGTTTATGTATCAACTCTTCTTCAAATGCCCAGTTAAATATATGAAGTATATCACGCAAGTAACTATCAATGCCTCTCCTAGAACGACCATGCACAAGTTCCATTTCTCGCTTATATATTATCCATCCAGTAACTTCCATTCCGGCTACATCTTTTTTCATGGTCCTGATGTCGCTCACAAATGTTGCGTCAGGAAATACCTTGCGACAACTATTCATTACTACATTGTATTTGGCCTTAGTATCAACATTGGTCATTGTGCTTAATACATTATTTGTAAAAGCAGTAAAGACCTCACCTACAGTTATTGGTGCTTGTTGCTTATGAAGCAGGCTTTCCCAGTCCATATTATTCTTTTTAAATAATTCTATTTGCTGCCAATGTGATAATGCAATCACTGCATCATCTTTTGTTTTATAATATGATTGTTTACGTTGATTTGTGTATGGATCGCGAAATGCGACAACATAACAACTTTTGCGCCTGCGCACTTTATTCATGCTTGCCATGTGTTTGTCCTCTGTTTTTTTATTGTGGTGAAATGTGTGTGAACTAATTACTCATTTAGCAAAAACTGTACTTTTGATTCAACTATTTTGTTTTTCCAATCTACTTTATTATACGATATTGAATGCACAAATGACTTGTCTTTACATATATACGTAATAGGCGTTGGAATGTAATGATTGCCCAACATATCTTTTAATGCTTCAAATATATTTGGCAAAGCTTTTACTTTTGATTTTATATCTTTTTTTGTGTCTTTAGTAAGAATTTTATCAATTGGGTGTGCCGTAAAATCTGTATACAATGTACCTATATCCCAAAAGTCTAAAACTTCTTGTTTTGAATAACCTAATACATCACATATTCGGTCAATATTATTTACTTTTAAAACAGTTCTACCCATTTTGAAGTTTTTAAATGTAATAGATAAATCAACACTGTAATCATATTCAAGACTGTCCCATACAGTTGCTTGTATAGGTGTTGATTTGTGCTTAGCAACTCTTTCTTTTAATTCTGCTATTTCTTTTTGTTGATACTCAATAAGCATATTCTGTTGATTCATTGTTAGTACTCCGGTTTCTTCTTTATTATGTGGTGAAACGGCAATGCCGTTATAATTTCGCTCAACCCTATAGCCTAGCTTTTCCGCAAAGTCTTGCATAGTTGTGCTTCGCACCTCTAATGAATCTGCTTTTTTCCAGCGATCAAACGTTTGTCTTGATATTCCAGTAAGCTTTTCTAATTGCCAAGTAGATGAACCACTTTGCTTAATTAAAAATTTTACTGCTTGTAAATCTGTTTTAAAATTTTGTTTTGTCATGATTTTATCCTCTAAGATGTCATTATATTACGCCTTATACTACAATATTCCAAAATAAATCTTGTAAAAAGAAATAACGTGTATTTAAGTTTATACCACGTTTATGGAGCAATTAACGACAAATAAAGCATTTACCTTTCGTGGTTTGTTAAGCAAACACGGCATGTCACAACGTAAGTTATGTAGGATAGTTGGCATTAGTCCGGCGCTATTAACTATGATGCTAAATGGCCAAAGAACTTTTCAATATAGACATAAAGATACTATAGCATTGGTTCTCGGTGTAGATGAAGAAAGTATAAACTGGAATGAATAAACCAATTACACAGACACAAGGCTGGCTTAGTATTGGTCAAGCTGCTGATTATATAGGTATGAGCCGTAAAAGTGTTGATAAAGCAGTTAAATTAAAAGAGCAAAATAAGTGCAATGAAACATTACGCTTAAAATACGTTGGCAATGAAAAAAGAATTTCAAGAAAAAGTTTAGATGACACGCAACGCATCATCACAACGCTTAAATAACATGGGGCGGTTACCTTCTTGTTCGCTTAACAGCGTGGTTCTATCCTCTCAATATAACCGAAATACCGCCTCATGATCTTTCGTATACACATACCAAAAGATTCAGAACAAATATCCGTAGCAAGAAAAATACGTGCAATGCTAGACCGTGCAGAAGTGTACTCATCTACGTACGAACCACAAGATGCACAAATAGGAATTAGGTTTCATAAAGTACCCAGTGAAGAATTATTAAGTCAAATATTTGGCTTGATACAGAGAGGTGGTTATGAGATTCAGCAAGTGGCCCCAGCTAACGCCAAGGCCACCGGTCCTGACTCTTCACCACAAAGAGAACAGAAGACAAACCAAAGTTAACAAAAGGAGTAGCAATATGGCTAATAGTTTAAGTGATTTAGATATACCAACTAGCGAATCTAGTGGTCTATTTATGAAAAAGTTAGAGCAAGGTGAGAATAGAATGAGGATTCTGAATGCGCCAATACCGGGATACGTATGGTGGCCGGAAGACGGCAATAAGCCAATGCGCGTTAAAAAACCCGGTGATATACCAACTGGCGTAAAAGATGCAAAGTATTTTTGGTTTCTTACTATTGCTATGGGTAATGAAGTAAAGTTCTTAGAACTAAAACAAAAAACTATCCTGAGTCAGATAAAAGCATTATCTGATAATAAAGAGTGGGGCGAGGTGCAAGATTATGACATTACTATTACACGTAGTGGTCAGGACTTAGAGACTCAATATACAGTCGTTCCAAATCCTAAAAAGGCACTTGATGATGAAGCTGCTAAAAAGTGGGCCGATATGAAAGCTCGCTACAATGCGGATAATCTTTTTACCAATGGATCTCCGCTAGAACCTGGTGAAGAGAAAGCGCAAGATGACGAAGAAGAAGAGTTGCCCTTTTGAACGTAGCTAAAAAAGGCTATCGTGGTGAAGTCGAGGTTAAGGACATGCTCCTTGACCTTGGCTTTGACGCTGAACGTTCATGGGGTAGTGATGGTCGCGCTTTTGGTCTTGCTAGTGATATAGATATTAAAGCAAAGCGTGATGACCTAGAACTACATGTGCAAGTTAAACGGCGCAAGAAGATAGCTAGTTACTTAGAATTTAAAAATGCAAACCTTGTTGCTGTGCGTCAAGACCGTGGCAAATGGGTATTTATTATGAGCGAAGAAATGTT
>Ga0208669_1000304_pt1 | contig 19879 bp, 36 predicted proteins | sample 21_taG_FD_184095 | JGI IMG/M metagenome (GOLD analysis project Ga0208669, IMG submission 184095) | Marine viral communities from the Subarctic Pacific Ocean - 21_ETSP_OMZ_AT15319 metaG (SPAdes) (version 2) | ecosystem: Environmental > Aquatic > Marine > Oceanic | place: Pacific Ocean | collected...
GTTACATATAAAGAGGGTGTGTATAGCAATACTGCAATGAGGCTAGGTTTAAAAAATGAACCTACAGAAGCCCATTTAAGTAACATGGAGTTACTATCAGAAAAAGTATTCGAACCCCTTAGAGTGCACGTAAACGGCCCTATAAAGATCAATTCGTTCTATCGAGGACCTGAATTGAATAAAGCGATCGGAGGATCGAGTAAATCACAACATTGTAACGGCCAAGCGATGGATATTGACGATACTTATGGCTACATGAGTAACGCTGATATGTACGAGTATATAAAGAAAAACTTATCGTTCGATCAAATGATATGGGAATTCGGAACGGATTCTAACCCAGACTGGGTACATGTAAGTTACGTAAATGAAGAGGCTAACAGAAATAGATGTTTGCTAGCTTATAAAGATGAAAATAATAAAACAAAATACAAAACTATATAAGATGGCATACAAAATGGACCCCACCAAAAAGAAAAATAAAAATGGTGGAATAAACAAAATAGTAAAAGGAATAGCAGAAGCAGGTAAACATTTATTGATTCCTGGCTATTCAATTATCAAAGGAGCTAATAAAACACTTACAAAGTTAAAGCCCAAACCTGGTATATTACCTAGTATACAGGCATACAAACAGTCACAAGTGGGTGTAACCCTTACTAAAACCTTAACTTCTAAGCCAAAGGCAAAAGCAGCAAACTTGGAAAGAAAGAAACCGGTTAAAAACAAAAAATATGCCAGTTCAGTTCAAGTTTCAGGAGGATCAGGTGTTCAGCCAACTGCTAAGTCTGAACTTCCAAAAGGTAATACTAATATTAAACCAGTTAAGCCTAAAGTAAAAGCGGCTGAGGCTAAACCTAAAAAGGTAAAAGTCAAAATTAAACACAATAAGACTAAAATTAAAATTAAAAAATGAAACTATGGAAAATTGTCCTTTTTGCACTTTTTGTATTTGTAGCTAGTTGCGCAGTACAAAATAAACCCAAAATAAAGATTACCCATGTGTTAGCTATAACACAAGAAGGTGACACATTAACTATACCTATTGATGTTATAAGGCCTATTAATTATAGAATAATAAACTATAATACAACGCCAAGTTATGGGTGGTATCACGGTGGCAGAACATATCATTATGATTATAGTTATGCGCCATCAAATAGAGGAAGTAATAATAATAACAAAGGCTCAGATAAAATTGTGCCTAGAGAAGATCCCGGAGATGGAAGACCATCTGGTGAAGTTTTAATGAAGGGAAAAAAATAATATAATATGAATACAATATCGCCGGAATATAAAGAGCAGATTACAAAATATCACGCAAGCAGGCCGTGGGGTGGCGCTGTTAGAGGTTCAGGTCAGATGCTACATAAGTATCTGATATTAACTAATTCAAAATCTATATTGGATTATGGAGCCGGAAGAAGTGATTTAAAAAAAGAATTAGACTCATCTTACCCTGATCATCCTTATATAATAAATGAATACGAACCAGGTATACCTGAGCTAGCAGAAGATCCGCCAGTAAGTGATGCAGTAGTTTCATTTGATGTAATGGAACACGTTGAACCTGATTTAGTTGATAATGTCATACAACATATATATGATAAAACTAACTTATGGACATATCACAAGATATGTTTAAAAGCGGCAACGGGTGTATTTCCTGGTACAAAACAAAACCTACACTTAACTATAAAACCTGGATTTTGGTGGTTAGAAAAATTTAACAAGAAGTTTGAATTTTTAGAAACCGGAATGAATTCAGGATATGTATATTTTTTAGGAGTAAAGAAATGAAATTTTTTGATTTTAATAATAACGGAAAGTATGATTGGTGGGAGTATATATTACCTTTTGTAATAATACTTATCATTGAAATTATTGCTGAGATTGTGGCACGATACGTGACGTTTTAGAAAATTTTGGTGCAGTCTTCATTATCTTTTGACCCCTCATCCAATTAGTATACGGTACTTCATTTTCTTTCAAGTCTGAAAGTATATGCCAATTTATTAATCCCCTTCGTTGAAGAGACCTCATATATTGTTGTTCCATATCTTTATCATGAGCTGGTCTATTTAAAATATAGACTGGCAAGTGCCAACTGTGTGGATCACAATTACTAACTTTACCACGTTTATCACGCGGTCTTTTATTAATTGTTTTAGCAAAGAAGTCAAAGCCTATAAGATCAATACTTTTATAGGTTTTTATTTTTTGTAAAAACCATACTATAGTAATAAAACCTGCACTAGGTCTATAATCATTAGTACCTTTCAAATCTTTACCAAACTTATTCATAACCGTAATAAGTTCTTTATCAGAATACATTTGTGTGTATTCAGGAAAGTCTTTTGGTAACCTATCTTCTAATACCCAATCCTTAAGCATTAAGTTACCTCGACTTCTATTTATTAATACTTTCGTATTTTTAAATTTGCCTGTAGCAAATTCTTCTTTAACATTGTTAAACGCTGGCGCTCTAAATTGACCGGTTACCCATATGTCACATTTAGTGCCAAGACTTTTTTCTTGTAAAGGTGTAGCTTCAATAGCTCTTCCAAACCTTATAACAATATCATACTTATCGATAAAGTCTGAAAGATTATGATTCATAATCTCTACAGAGTTACCGATAAATATAATACGTTTATCTTTTACAAACTGTTGTATATCCTCCACCATTCTTCTGAAGCTTCTGCGTCTTTATAACTATCAAACCAAGGTCCGCCGTTTGTATAATGTAATGCCTTAGCACCTTCTATATTATAATAACCAACTAATGAATTATATTCTTTAGGTATTGAACCTATGTTATCTTCATTTATAAAATGAAATTCATGTAGCTGTGCTGGCGTTGCGTTATCTAAATATTCTTTTGTTAATTTATTTTTATACCATTCATTTCTGAATATCATTAAGCTAGACCAGTTTTTCTTTGGGTAACTTTTATTAACAACACCATTCATTTTGTTAGCGTCTGCTTCATAGTCATCATGCTTTACAACAGCTAAGTTATATTGATTTATATATTTTCTTATTTCTCTTGGATCACATTTCCATAAGAAATCATTATCACAAAACATTGCAATACCTTCGTAATTACAAAGTAATGGTACATAGAATCTAGTAAAAGAAAATTCTGTTGATTCTCCATTAACATCATCTCTGCCATAGATGCCAGCATCTTTTAACTTAGCTTTATCTAACCAAGTTATTTTAGCTTCTGGCCAATAATATTTAATTGATTGTGCGCAAACTTTTGTTGCGTCTGTATATCTTGAGTCGTGTCCTATAAATATTCTCATAACTATGCTTTTTTACCTGATGATCTTCTGTTAATATCATCATGATTAAACTCTGCCCAGTACAATTCAAAAGCAACACCATCTTCTAATCCTTCAAACTGATGAAACTTTCCTGGCTTTACCATAGTAAAATCACCAGCTTCTAATATTGTTTCATCAACAAGACCTTGATCATCTTGCCAAACTCTAACGAGCATTTTACCGGATTCAACAAAAAATCCGTTCCATTTAAATTTGTGTTCATGTTCTGAACATTTAAATCCTTTATTATATTCTATTCTATGAAATTCTAATACACCGTTCTTGTGTATCATTTCTGTTTTACCCCAAATTTTTCCTGCTTTCATTATTTACTTTGTTTAAAATATGGTTTAGACCAGTTAGACTTATTTGATTTAACGTGTTGAACTTTTTTTGTAACTCTCACTTTAGTATAAGGCGCCCAGTTATACCATTTGCCTCTTCTATTTTGTGATACAGGTGTTATTTTAAAGTTCTTTAATGTTTGATCTGGTTTATTTTTGAAGTGTATACTTAATAATATTCTAGGTCCTATAGTATCAACTTTATGATATTGATAAGACGGAATATATAACATATCTCCAGGCTCTAAAACAAATTCATCTATTATTGTTTTAGGTTTATCAGGAGTAAACTCTTCATATATAGTCCATTTGGTTTTACCTTCAGTATGAAATAAAAAGTTTTCAGTTGCATCTGCATGTGCAGGAAACGACTTTGATTCAGCATTTGGAGAAGCATAAACATTTACTTGTCCGTGCCCAAAGAATTTTTCAAATTCAAAACAAACTTTAACTAAGTTTTCTTTTTCGTATTCAGCAAAAGGTATTACAAATGTTTTATTTTGTTTTTTCCAAAAATCAAATATTTGTTCTTTACTTAACATAGGTAACTTTAATTTACCTTTAAGTATTTTATCTAAGCACCATCTACCATCTTTGGTTTTATCGGTACCCTCTATTATTTGTAAACTTTTTACATTCGGGTATCTGTTTAAATAATTATTTAAATCATCCCACGTAAATAAATTCTTAAATTTATTTCTTCTTATTACTAAATGTTTTTTACCCCAGTAATTTTGAAAAAAGTTTTTTACACTAATAGGCTCTAGTATATTTTCTAATGTTATTCTATCCATCGCAAGCTAAACAATTTTCGTCCATTGCTTGATCGGCAATATCACCTCTCAATACAGACTCGGTTCTCATATAATATAATGTTTTAATTCCTTTTTTCCAAGCAGCCATATGCACTTTATTAATCCACTTTGGCGTTGCTGTTGAAGGAAAGGCTAAATTCAAACTAACTGACTGGTCAACATATTGTTGTCTTATACCAGCTTGATTAACTAATTCTAATTGATTAATTTCTTTGAAAGTTCTGAATATTTCTTTGACGGGTATGTCGTGAGGTCCATGAGTAACACTGTCTAATTGTTTTAAACCTTGTATAGACCCTCCGTCCTTTAGTATCTTCGACCATATTCTTTCGTTATCTATTTTATTTTTTCGTAATATTTTTTTAAGTGTTGGGTTTTTACGAATGAAAGTACCTTTCGCACTTTGCTCTGTGAATACATTAGCTGCCCACGGTTCAATACCTGGGCTAACATTTCCACTAAGCTTAGAGTTACTGACAGTAGGAGCAATAGCGCGTAGGTGGGTATTACGTAAACCAGTACCGACACACCAAAGAGGTTCTCCAAAAATTTCAGCCATAGCTCGTGAAGCTCTTTCAGATTCGATTTTAATTTGACTAAATATTTTTCTTGTTTCATATTGTGATAATAATCCTTCAAATGGTAAACCTTTTTCCTGTAAATATGTATGCCAGCCTAGCACACCTAATCCTAAAGCTCTACCTTTTTCAGCAGATCTAACAGAATTATGGAAGCCAACTTTACCTTTTGATTTCTGTATAAATTCTTCTAACACGCCATCAAGAAACCATGTGGCGTCATATATTAAATTGGTTCCTTTCCATTCATCATACTTGGCTAAGTTTAATGATGATAAACAACAAACAAAAGAATGAGACTCATCAGTATGTAATGTAATTTCACTACATATATTTGTCATATGTACTTTTAATCCGTGTTTTTTGTAAGCATCTGGGTTATTCTTGTTTGTATTTCCCTTAAATAAGATATAAGGTTCTCCAGTTGCTTTACGTTTTTGTAATAGCTTACCCCATATCCTCCTCGCATCTTGATCTCCAGCATCAAGTCTTCGCATGAACTTGTCGCCGACCACAGCGCACTGGTGTAGGTTGAGCGATTGACGATTAACGTCTCCTTTAGGTTCTCGTATTTCCAACCACTCTTCAAAATCGGGGTGGTCAATATTAATATTAACGCTTGCAGCTCCTCTTCGGACAGATCCTTGGTTCGTTGCGAGTATAGTGCTATCGTAGATTTTACAAAAAGGCACAGTTCCATCAGATGTTCCATTTCCAGTTATGTTTGCACCGGCGGGTCTAATCATATTCAATCCAATGCCAACTCCACCGCCGTGCTTTGCGAGTAACATCATCTCTAAATTTTTCATACCAATGTCATAGATGCTGTCCGCAACATCAATTCCAAAGCATGATATAGGCAATCCTCGATCTGTACCAGTATTAGATAGCACAGGAGATGCCAAACACAGCCAACCTTTCCATATATATTCAAAAAAAGTTTCGGCTAGTTCTGGACGCTTTAAACGCTTCGCTACAGTTTCAGCAACACGCATATAAGCATCGCGAGGAGACTCAGTATTAATTAAATAACCTCCAGCAATTGTTTTCTTATATACATCTGTATCACCCCAGCTAGGATAATCAATTCCCTTTTTCCAGTTGTTGTTCCACATTTTTCTTTTCTAATTTTTGTAATTCTTTAACTAATTCTTTCCATTTGTCCTCTCCAATATGTAATTGAAAAGCGGTTAATGTACCCTGAGCTAAGCTTGTAACTTGTTCTAAGTCTTTAAGTGTTCTTGTTAGAGCACCACCTAAAACTTCAACTTGCTGCTGTAATTGTTTAACATTTTTTTGTATTCCCATATTAAGTTATTAAATGTTTTATCCACGCAAATAAACCATTAAGGTTTAATGCTACTAAGTTCCATTGCTTTCTTGATCCAGTCTGTACCATCACACAAATAAAACCTATTATATACAACCAAGGTTCTAATGTCCATTGTGCGGCAACTAAAAGACCGGCACCCATATATCCAATACGGGTAGCCATTCTTTCTAATGGTCCTAGTTGTCTTCTTCTTTCAACAAGAAACCTTTTATATTTATTTATTACCATATATCTTCAAAATCTTCTCCTTCATTCGCTTTGCTATAGTCAGTCGGCCTAACAGCAAAGAAATCAGTGTGAGTGTGACCCCCAGTAAGATGATCGAACCAAGCCATTTTTTCAATTGATTTTTCGTCATAAAAAGTAAAATCCCATTGTTTATATTTCTTTGATGTATAACCTAACTCAGCTAGCTTATCGCCAACTCTTTTCTTAATAAAATGTTTAAGATCGTATTGCGTTATACCTTCTATATCACCCATTTCAAATATCTTACTAATGTAAGTCATTTCAGCATTGTGCATTGTTAAAGCCGCTTCAAATATATGTGGTTCACATTCAGCTTTTAATCCTGGTACTTGCGAACACATGTGTCTAAATAATTGACAACCCATTTTACTATGCAATGATTCGTCTCTTACAGACCATTTCATTTGTTGGCCAATACCTTTAAGTAAATTACGTAACTGAAAACTGTAAAGCACGGCAAAAGCAGAGTATAAAGAAACTCCTTCTGCGAAAGCTGAAAAAGTAGCCAATGACTTTCCGATACCAACGGGATCGTTGCCATCATATGCAACAAGATTATCAAAGCGAGCAGCCGTAGCTGGCTCATGAAGAAAAGCTTCATAGTCTTCGAGTCCAAGTGTTTCATTTAAATAACTGTAAGCTACAGCGTGTATTGTTTCTTGTGAGCCGAACATCATAGCCATTTGCTGTATCTCATGTTTAGGAAACCATGATACGACTTTCTGTGTCCAGTAATCTGATACTGCACATTCTGTTTGAGCAAAGCCTAATAGTATATTACCAACTAAATTCTTTTCTTCAGCTGTTAACTTTTCGTTCCAGTCTTTAACATCACCGCTCATTGGTATTTCAGTATGTAACCAAAATGCTTGAGCTTGTTTTAACCAGCCCTCAGTATAATACTCAGGATATTCAAAAGGTTTATAAGGTATTCTTTCTGTAAATAAAGGTGCTTTACTCATATTAATTATTTGTTTTTCCATTCTATAGCAAGATCAATAAATGGTATATAGAACACCACTTGTGACCAGATAGGTCCTTCATAAGTTCTAACCCCGAATAATAATCCAGGATATAAACCTATAGCCATTGACCAATCATCTTCCTTGCCCTCGATATTGTTTGACATAATTTTTACTTGATTTTAAGTTTGACGTTTTAGATTTCGCATGAACTCCAGGACGACGAACTTTTGATTTAATTTTATATTGATATATATTTACTTTAGCCATAACATTTTATTCCGTATTTATTATGTATAAACTCTAAATCTTTCCATCTTAAATAACCTCGTGTAGCTAAAGACCATCTGATGAACGTATCAATCTTACGTTCTTTATATTTACGCCTAGCTAAATGCTTGGCGGATTCTCTAGTATTTCTATTACGCGGTCGCATTCTTTTTGATTTTGTGGTTTAAATAAAGTATAGTTTGGAAACTGTTGAGTTACCAATCTTTTAAATAATTTCCAACGCATTGGAAAAGATTCGTTAGGTCTACCTTTTGTTTCTATAATAAAGTCTTTACCAATAAAATCTGGTGTATACTTTATAGGTAATACTCTTTTACTACCTCTGTTTTTGAATAAGCCTTTACTGTTGGCTTGTCTTTCATAAGCTTCATTATCAAAATGAAAACCATTTAATAACACAAATGTTTCACCTTCGTATTTAGCTTTTATGTTTGCTTTTTTCAAAGCCATATACATATATTTTTCTAAGCCAGATGCAAAGGTTATTCCATCGTATTCAACTTTTTTAGAAACTACAGGTCCTCTTTTCTTTTTTCTATAGTACTTTTTCTTCATTGACTTCAATATCTTTTACAAATGTACCATTGATCATTTTGCCTTTTCTATTGCATATTTCTTTAAATGCAGCAGATATACATTCTTCTATAGTAAAGCCTTCGAGATAAGCTAAGTTCGTTAACACAACTACAATGTCGCCAACAGCATCTTTAATTTCATCATTATCTTTATTAAGCAATGCTTTAGCTAATTCTCCAGCTTCTTCTTGAAGCTTAACATATTGTGTGTGACTATTACCTTTTTCGTATATACCTCTTTCAGCAGCCCAGTTTCTTATTAAATCAAACTCTGTTAGAGTTGTTAATTCAGTTGTGCCAGCTTTATATTTATTTAAAGGCATTTTCTTTATGTTAGTCTTCATGGTTTCTATTAAGCTATTTAAACTGTTTATTTCACTAAATGCTTCCCATAAAGCTTTATTATATACATAGCTTCTATCGCTATTGTATCTAGATATAAGGGCATTATTAGAAATCCAGTCTGCTAATTTAGCACATAATAATATTTTTCCAAATTCAGTTTTCCATGTTAGCCCGAGTTGATCGTGCAATCTGCCTCGTAATTTTGATACAGGCACTGGAAAAGTTGTGGTTTGTTCGGTTACGTTTATTTTCATTTTAAATAAATTTTTATAAAGTTTAGTGTCTCTCCTATATCCGAAAGACTTTTGAAGTTCTATCTCTCTGTCTGATATATAATCTATATCGTCCGATTGATCAAGAACTTCATATTCACTAGGTTTATAACCCTGCGTTTGCGTAACCCTTTTATAAAGATCACGTGTAACGCCGATTTTTTTACCCGGAATGTGATATAAATAGTATGTCATTACTTACCAACGTTTAATTTTGCCGGTATTGCCGACATAGGATTATAATTAATTAACTCGAAATTTTTCTTTTTTGGTATTTCTAAACCAGGGTTACTTCTATGGCCACCTTTAAATACAATACCATCGCCGTGTATTTTTAATTTAGGTAACTCTATTGGCTTATGTGGGTTAAAAGGATTTCTATATACATAAGTTTGCGCAGCATCAAGATGATTTAAATATAAATGACAATCACCAAGTTGGCCTATTAATTTACCTGGTTTGTATACTGTATTAACACAAAGCAATTCAAGTAATACACCGTACATTGCAATATCATAAGGCAAACCTAAGAATACATCTGCAGATCTTTGAACCCATATTAAATCCATTTTATCACCATTTATATTGACTTGTATAGCATAATGGCATGGAGGTAAAACCATATTCTTTAATTTATCTGGTCTCCACGCACTTAGTATATGTCTTCTTGACATTGGATCAATCATTATACCGTATATTAAATTCATAAGCTGGTCATAACCATTAAAGTCACGCCATTGTGCTCCGTACACTGGGCCAAGCTTACCATCTTTACGACCTGATCTTTTATAATCATCATCCCAATAATGAACGCCATTTTCATGTAAATATCCCATATCAGTTCTACCATTTAATATCCATAATAGTTCTGATATAACATGATTAAAATACATTTTCTTTCCAACTAACATTGGAAAACCTAATGACATATCGTGCTCAATCTGTCTACCGAATAGATGCTTAGTACCTACACCTGTTCTGTCTTTCTTTTCAGGAGCATTCAATAAGTTTGCTACTAAAGCTCTATACTGTTGTTCTATATTTGTCATAATAATATTTACAAAATTTATAATATTCTGGCCATAACGAATGCTTGTCATAAATAGACGGAGCAAAGTTACATTTTTCTCCTCGTTTATATGGCCCTATGTTTATACATATTTTCCATTGTCCGTCTAATCCTGTTGACCAAGGTGATATTCTTATATTGTTTCTTGTACAAAACAATTTCCATTCTTGTTCTTCAGGCGTAGCCACATATGCTGGCAACGGATTTGGTTTTCTTTTTTTATATAAACTTTTCATTAATCCCAAGGCATAGCCTCATCTTCAGTTACTGATTCATAATGAGGAATAAAGCTACCTGATTTAGGTTCCCATTTAAATATTGCTTCAGCACCATTCTCGCCAAGATTTTGAAACTTAACTTTTAAAACTTTTGCTTTAACAGTTTTAGCATCGTAATCTCTATGAACTAATAAGCCATGATAAGATGCATCATACCATTCACCACCACCTTTAATGTTATACATAGTTGGCTCTTCAATTTTACCATCTTGTGTTTTATACATTTTAGTTGGGTGAGCTACAATAAATACTAAGACATCAAACTTCTTTGCAAATGTTTCAATCTTAGTTAGATATTCCATTGTATATCTGTTTACATCTTCAGTCTTACAATCTACGTCTCTGATCTTATTAAAAGGATCTATAACTAGACATTTAATACCTTTACGCTTAACTAACTCAGCACCTTTACGCAATACTGTTTCAAGAGTATAGCGTTCCATATCAATAAAGAAAAAGTTATCATTGACGTGCTCAGCTATTTGTTTCCATTTACTTGTGCCAATATCAGATTTACGTGGCATATCTTGCCACACCTTTCTCATTAGCTTATGAGCGTGTAAATACGTTGGCGCGTTTTCAGGTGATGCAAATGCTGTTTTCCATTGGTAGTTATTATTATAACCAACTACCATCTGATCAACGAAATCTGACTTTCCGCTAGATGGTATGCCAGTAACAGTGATAAACTGGCCAGTGTAAGTAGAAAAAATATTATCAAAATTAGGTAACCCAACTTGATAACCTTTCTTAAAACCATTTTGTACAAAGTCTGTAACTTCATGTTCTATATCTTTAAAAGTTGTTACATTCTCAAGTGGTACAGGTCTACATTCTGTTATTGCATTTGCTAGATCTTCTTTACCGTACTTGATTAAATAATCGTTAGCATCTTTACAATCAATAAAGTTTACTAAGTAACATACTTCCGCACCTAGTCTTCTTATTAATTCATTTTGTAATGCAACGCCAGCTTCGTCTTGATCAACTGCTAATATTATTTTTTCTTTGTCTGTGAAATAATCTATACAGTTATCAAGATAATCTAAATTGTTATGATTAAGTGTAGCTCCATTAGGAACAGACACTACGTTTTTAATACCAGCTTCATGAAACGCTAACGCATCCATTTCACCTTCAACAATAACACATGTATCATAACCTACTATGCTATTAATATTATAAAAGACTTTCTCGGCACCTTTATATAATTTAAAATGCTTTCGTCCGTCTCTGTATTTAATATTGATAAGCTCATCACCTATCATATAGTTGAACTTAATTGTATTTTCAACCTTGCCAGTTTGTGGCATGAATTCTGGGCCCACTGATACATTACAATCTTCTAATGTACTCTGCGATATACCTCTTGTTTTAAACCATTCAATTACTTTATCACTAGCACTTACTGGCTTATGTGTTTTAGTAGTAAACTCTGGTTTAGTATATACTTTATCACTGCCGCCTTTGCGTTGATAAGTATGTAATTGAAATGTTGAGTCACAGTTGTGGCAAGTACCCAAACCACGATCCCAATCATAACTAGCACACTTTGCTTTTTTATTCTCAGGTTTACGGTTATGTGAACACAGGGGACAAATCCCCTGCGTTGCACCAACCTTTAAATCGTGATGGTTAAACTGGTCGATTAAAAATCCGTTAATCTCCGTGTTGTTTACTTGCATCGATTTTTAATTAAAATGGTAAATCATCAACTGGTTGTTGAACTTGTTGAGGCATAGCAGCCGGAGCATTATCTCTAGGTGCTACTTCAACGTTGTCGCCGTTCGTCCAAACTACTTTTACATTACCAAGATAAACTTTCTCAGTCTTAGCATCTCTTTCGTCTTTTGATTGTTGAACAATCACAGGACCTTGATTACCAAACTGATCAACTTCATCGTTGATAGTAATTGTAATTGGTAAGTATTTACCTTTCTTACCGTCGATAATTTTATCTTTCGGTATTTTTGTTAAGTCAATACTCGTTGCTATTATACTTGCCATATTATGCTGTTGTTTTAAATAAATTATTGAACATAGTTCTTAGCTCAGTAGTTCCTACTGTAGCTCCCGTAGCTTGTAATCTACGTCTAAAGTTGTCAGCTTTTTTACTGTACAAATGTAATCCGTCTGCTGATTTTGAATTAGCATAGAATTCTGTTGTAGGAAATGTCATTCCTGTCATTGCACATTCTTTTGTTGTAACTTTTTTTCTTCTTCCCATAATTAAATTAAAGTGTTAAATTAATAAAAAATTGTGATGGATCAAATCCATCGGTTTTGTAGAATAAATCGTAAGCTTCTACGGCTCTCTTTACCTTGTCTTTACCTGATTCATAAAATTCAGGTGAACAATCCATAACTGCTATTTGATGAGTTTCTTTGTCAATTACTATAAAACAAAATTCATATCCAAATAGAGTACTGTATATATAAGCTTGGCTGTCGTAATTAAAACGGTTAGCAGACCACTTGAAAGAGTTTATATCTTTGGTTGTTTTCAAATCAATTATAAGCTTCTCGTCATGGTTTACAATATCAGCTTTACCCTTCCACATCGCTCCTTCAAGCTCTGCTACACCAGGCTTCTCATACTCAACATCAATGCCCTTGATCAATCCTCTGCATACATCATTCTCCATTATCTTTTGCGTCATCAATTCTATTTGGTCAACTTCTTTTTGTAATAAGCAAAGTTCACCGCCAGACATTTCTTTATAAGCTTTTGTATTTCTTGTACTGCTTTCGATAACCTTATATTTCTTTAACTTGTTAGGTTCGAGTATCGCAGTATGGAAATATCCACCTACTAAAAATGCTGGACTTGGTTTGGATTGTTGTCCAAGTGCTAAAGGATTATTAAGCAAAGTTCTTATATCACTATTGCTAAGAAATTGTTTACCAAAATCTCCATAATAGTTTTCATCTTCTCTAAGCTTTTCAATAATCGCTTCTTTGTTCATATTATCCGAATTAAATCGTATTTAGTTTGTTAACTTGACTTTCGGTTAACGCGTATTTAGCTTTAATAGCATCTAATTTACCACCAGCTTTAATATAACCTACAGCTTTTTCAATATCATTAAGCGTTGGCTTATTTGTTTTTGGAGCTGTAAATTTCTTTTTGCCATGATCATTAGTTGCATCGCTATCCTGTGTGTCATCTATTAATAATAGATTACCCAAAGCATACTTCTTAGCATAACTCGACGCACTACCAAATTGTTGTGGAGTCTGCATACCTTTTTGGTTGAGATCCACACCAACTATCGCAACAGCCGATACTTCCATACCTTTATCATCCATCAACTTTGCAGTTGTTTGAATTATAGGCATAGGATTAGTTTCAATTAATTCTTCATTAATTGTGACTGCAACTCCTAACTCTAAGAGAAAGGGTTTTATGCTTTCGAGAATGTCTTCGGCACTTCTGAAGTAATACTTGCCGAATGAATTAAATCTACTTTTCTTCGATTTAAATTTTGTTTGCAGGTTTGCAAGTTTCTGGTTTATGGTCATAATAATATAATTACATATTTTAAATTAAACTTAAACGGTTTTGAGCACCGTAACTTACAGGTAATCAAGCACTTGTGAACTATCTACATTATCGATAAGCACTTGTATAGCATCGCGTTTTATCTGTGAAATGCGTACATGTGCAGTTAGTACATTGATACCCACCTTAGCTGCGATTTCATTAGCGGAATGCTTATCACAGTCTAGTCCATAACCTAATCTTAATACATCATATTGTACTGGTGTTAAGTGTTGTCTCATTAACGATAGTAAATAAGTATTAAGTAAAGCTATATTATATGGTTCTGACTTATCTATAACTTGATAAGCCATATTGTCTTCATCGCCAGGTGGCTTTGAATCAATACTAGAAAATATACTATTGAAAAACATAGCAACCATCTTTTCATCTTTTGGATTCTTGCGTATTTCATTTAGTTTATGTTCTGGTATTCTTATATCGCCTCTATTTGTATCTACGGCTCTTCGTATTGCGCCCTTTATTCTTTTTGATAGAAACGACTTTAATGTTTTTTCTTGGTCATCAGACTTAGCTAAAAGCTCTCGATCAAGTTTAGTTACAGCAGCACATAATCCTAACGCACCTTCTTGTAATAAGTCATTAATACTTAATACACCTGAGGCTTGATCTGAGGTTGATTGTTTTCTTGCTAACGTTTCAACAAGCGGAAGAAAATTGATTTCAATTTCTTTGTTTGTTAAAAAACAATAATCACCATCAACAGGTTTTTTAACCCGCTTGAGCTGTGCTTCAACATCTTTTTTATATCTAACGTAGTTAGCTATATTATATTTTCTCATATCTCTTTATTTAGTAATTCTTTTTCAAGTTTTAATTGTCTGCCAATATTTCTGTATATAGTTCGTGTTGAACATTTAAAATAATCAGCAAGTTTTTTGTATGTTATAACCTCTTTCATTTCATTTATATCCATCATAGCATCGTAGATCATATCTCTGGTAATCATTTTACTTCGGCCTATTAACTTGCCTACAATGCTTAGCTTCTCACTTAGTTTTAATAATGTATACGGTTTGAATATAACTTTACGTATACGATTTTTTGGTGGCGTATCACCTGCTCCGAATACTTCTTTAATCATGTTGTTAAGCACTTTTTGTTTCATAAAGAATGTAACGAAACCATTTTCTTTGTTTGCAATAAAATTAAATACAGATCGCATGTCGTCTTCAAGTGAAACTTCATCGCCTTCGATGCCATCATAATTTAAATAATACAATACTAGAAAATGCCACTTCAAAGATTTATATGTAGTAATCTTTGCTTTACTTCTGAATAAGCTATAGCATTGATACGTACCTTCCGCGTAGTAATCATATAGATCAGTTGACTCGGTTGGTATGTCTGTGATAGGGTTACGATAATATATTACTCGCCTATCATTCAGCCACTTCATGTTTCTGTCCTGTGACATTAGCTTATTACTAATTATTATTTATTAGCTTTCGTCGCTCTTCGCTTTCTTAGCTTCTTTATTTTATCTTGTAAACCGAATAAGTTTACTTTGTATTGATGCAATATATGTTTTCTCATTTTGCTCATAATCTTTTAGTGTTATTTGTTCTGGTCCTTCAATTAATAGTTCTATATTTGCTCTTGAATAATACTCTTGCTCAGGCCAATTTAACCACCTGGTTTTCAGTAAAGTATAATCATCTGGTGGCAGATCTACTGCCCACACCATAGTGGCATAACAGCTAATTATAGCCGCAAACACCATTAAAGTAACGGTCCATAACATCCGTTGGAACCGTATTAAATTCATAGGGTATTTCATTTTTATTACAAATTTTTCGTTTATCAATTATATAGTATCTCCAATAACCGTGTATAGCATTTTGACGTTTATGTTCGTCCGGCATACACTGTGGAGGCTGTTCAAATTTTTTGGTCGGCATTTCAGATGGTGGATGCAATAGTGGTTCGGAGCACTTATCAATAGTTAAGTGACGTTTGCCATATCGCTTAGTATATTCATCGCCTAATGCTAACATGTGTTCGTATAGCCAATAGTAGTGATGAGTATTCTCGCGCACCCAAATGGTAGACGGATGATTGTAATGTACTTTTTTGTAAGGTACATTATCATATCCGAAATGATGGTGTGCAGTACACAACATCTGAGCCGACTCTAATATCATTTTAACCTTATGCTTGTCATATACATAACTAGCGGCGGTTATTGGTGATTCGTGTAAATAAAATATATTCATTACATATCTTTAAGATGTTTGTTTATAATTAGATCTGGAACTGTTTTAGACGTGCCTAATACATCTTTAACTTTTTCAATATAGTTAACAGCATCCATTAATTCTTCTTGTATATGTGTTAGCCATACGTCAAGAGGTTGATCGTCGTCTTTAAGTGTAACACCGTATTTTTTAAAACCAACATCAGATCGGTTTTTAAATTTTTGTACTACTCTATCAATTATTACGTCTCTACTCATATCTTTTATTATTTAATCTGTTATAGTGTTTGTCTAATAAGAGGTTTGCTACCTCCTCTGAGATCATGTTTTCGCTGTATAGTTGCCAAATAAGTTTGCTCATCTTTAATTTGTTTTTGTATTATATTAAAATATCTATCTCCTAATGAATCATTCATAATTTCTAATTGCTTTAAACATTGGGTGTCTGTAGCTACCAGCATTAGTTCGCTGGAAGTATGTAAACGTAGCACGCTGGCCAATATAATCGCCTATATTGTTTAGCATATTAGCAAGATCTTTGTAGTTATAGCCTTTGCCGGGAGGGCAACCAAACTTATTACCATCATCGTCTCGCATTAGAAATTTACCGAGCGTGCCTGAACGCTTACCTTGACCAATTTCGTAGCCCACAATTGTTGCTTCTGCGTCGCTAAAGTCTTTGAACTTCATTAGCCCGTATGATCGGCCGTGCTTATATAAAGCGCTACCGTCACGGAGTATGGAGCCCTCGTAACCATCAGAAAGAAATTCGTTCATGTGATAGTACAACGCTTCGTCATGTTTACGTACTTTGTATGCTGGTACATATTTAACTTGTACGTCATATATATCAGCTACGGTTAGATTATTCATTCTGGTTTTGTAGTTGTCGTACATTGTACCGTCGAAATAATCGTATACATGAAACTGAACAAGGTGTTGTGCATCTCGTCTATCTTCTTCGGTTGGCTTTTGCTTTCGTACAAGCGATACGATCTTTTCAAAATCGTTTTTCAACTTGTGATTATATAATTCGCCATCGAGCACTACATCTGGTTGTTGTTCAAAGAAAGGTTTAAGAGCCATTTCAATATGTTTTAGGTTCATAAACTTTTTATTGTTACGCGAGTATGCACCATCAGCAGTAAATAAACATCTGATGCCATCGAGCTTTGGTTGTATGTAGTAGCCTTCTGATTGTGTATAATCAACTCTGTCGATATTAAACTTGTGGGCTAGCATTGGTTTCATCATAATTGGTTTCTTAAGTAATTAATTCTTTTTTTCATTATAGCAGCTTTTTCGTATTCTTCATTTTCTTCGTACTTTTTCATAACTAGTTTTAGCTGTTCTATTTCTTCCTGTATAACTTCTTGTGTATTTTGTATTTTATACCTAGGTTTATCTTCCTTTTGTCGCATGACATCAGCTCCGTAATTAGCTGTTTCAGGGTTAATAAACTCATCATATAAATCAATTTTTATTCTATTATATAATGCTTGGTATTCTTCTTCACTCATATTTATATTATCCATATCACTTCGTGTTTAGTCTGTATCTTGTTTCATTATTAGCAAAATCTGTATAACCGGGGTTTATATTTTCCGCATATTTATCGATGATTTGTTGTGGTGTATAGCAAAATACATTTGTATTACTATATTGATTCCAACAACTAATCCATATATCTTTTTTACCAGTCCATATAATATATGTATATTGATGGTCTATATGTTGATGATCGGAATATAGGTAGCAACTGTCATAATAATGATCGTGTACCAGCTTTGCCGCTAATGCACTACCATCTTGTCTATTGTTAGCTAATACCCAGTTTGCTAATTGTACACCTTGCCATTCAGGATAACCATCATGGTGTAAATACATATTTACATAGCTATTGTCTGAGTATACACAGGGATCGGCAGCGAAGCCTTCACTATGTTCTTTTGCGTGTTCTCGGTCTACGACCATTGTTACATTTCTTGTTGCCATATTATTCTTCTTCTATATATTCGTGTCCATTTTCGGTTAGCATATCAACTTTGTCTGCGTGTAAATCTTCATACACTCCTGACCACCATTCGGCTAGCATAAAATCCATATCAGATTCCATTTCATCCCATACATGGTCAGCAATCCATACATCTTGATAGTTACATAGTGATTCTAAAGCTCGTTCAGCGAACTCTTCACCAGCTGCATAGTAATATATATCACTGCCAAAATCTTTAACACCATTGTGATCGCTTGTTACAGCATATACATCATAACTGTCTGCAGTTGTTTCAGTATATATTAATAAGCCCTCACCGCCTTTAGCCCAACCAGAAGTATAATCTAGTTTAGCACTATATTCGATGTCAATATATTCAAGAATCCAGTTCATATCTGGTTCTTCCATAATGCCGTCGATTCTTAGCATTTCAGCGACGTCATCGTAATCATAGGTCTTGTTTTTCATTTATTAAATTTAGTATGTATTCGTAGGTTTCTTTCTGTCTTTTCTTATATTCAATGACACTTAAATGTAGTTCCATTGGTATAAATTTAGTAGCTAAACCGTTATCAATATCAAACTGATCGGCTACTATTTCGTTGTCTATTGCTTTTATTTTAGCGTAAACTTTATCGTAAGCTCGTGTATTAAGACTCATCTTCAATAATATTTTTACCGTAACAAAAAGAATTATAAGAGAAATCATTACTTGTAATGTTAGCCCATAAAAATAAATCTTTCATGTTCTCGATAGTTAATTCATGCCAACTGTGTTTTGACATTAGAGTGTATTTAAGTCTACTAACGCTGTTATATTTTTCAACGCTTTCGTTCAGTTTTGTTCTGAATTCTGGTTTTAGTCTTTCGTATAAATTTTTCATATTCAATTATATTATCCGTGTTAGTTCGTGTTTAGTTTGTATCAAACCATTTCCTCATATATACCGATTAACTCACTGGTTACCAGCGTTATACATGCCGCTACTATATTGAAAGGTATTAGCGTATACCCGGCAATTCTTACTATGCTCTTCAGAATTGACACATAAAAATGTTTCGTTGCATTTGGATATTCCATTAGTTGCGCTGGCCGGATTCGAACCGACGACCTTCGGGTTATGAGCCCGACGAGCTGGCCACTGCTCTACAGCGCTATGTCAGAGGACACCACCATACTTCATAGGAATTACGTGCCCTCGTATTATAAAAGGTGAGGCGGACAGCACTGGAATGTCGTACGCAGTCTCTGTTTATACTGTCTTTCTTACTTCAACGCCAACGACCACGCATTTGTGGGTACGACGTTTTAGTCTTCCAACCTTAAACCTCACCTATTTTGATGTGTAATACACTTCCGTACGCTCACATATGCCCGTCAGCAGTCGGCACCACATACACACCAGTATTATTTTCTTCGCCAAGCTTTATGTACTGAAGCTGACACTTCTTGCGAAACGATCTGTACTTCTAGCACTTGTTTGTTTGCGATAATTGGTACATAACTATATTGTTGTGTTGTACTACAATTAACACAGGTATTGTAACCTAGCTTGACTCTACCAATTGGTATTATATTATTGCATTTACATTTTCTCATACAATTATATTATCCATCATTGGTCGTATTTAGTTCGTGATACATCATTTCGATCGCTCTGGACATGACGTGAGAATGTAT
>Ga0208669_1000311_pt1 | contig 19688 bp, 17 predicted proteins | sample 21_taG_FD_184095 | JGI IMG/M metagenome (GOLD analysis project Ga0208669, IMG submission 184095) | Marine viral communities from the Subarctic Pacific Ocean - 21_ETSP_OMZ_AT15319 metaG (SPAdes) (version 2) | ecosystem: Environmental > Aquatic > Marine > Oceanic | place: Pacific Ocean | collected...
TTTATACCTCTTATTTGACAAGTATAGCACAGAACGGTATGGGTGTAGAAAACCTTAAGGTAGGAGATTTGTTTGTATCTTTTGCAGATGAAGAACCTTACAAAAGATTTGAGCAAATGGCATTAGACGCACTCAAGACTGAAACAGCATTAAGTATTAAGATGACATCATATAATGCAGACCCAGACCAAGGTAGTGTCGATTGGCACAAGAATATAGACGGTAGTGATAATACACTCAACGTAAGACAGAAACCAAGGAATATGTAAGATGGCTAGTACGGTAAAACTAGGTTCAGTAAATTTCCCTAAGTTATTAAGACATTTGGGACATCGCACAAATCAAGTGCGTGACTTAGTTTTTGCCAGAGATGCAATCTTTCGTAAAGAAGTTATGACAACTAAAGCAGACAGCTCATCAGGTAGAGGTAGTGGAACTACTTCTTTGTCTGGACCTGCTGTAAGTTTTGGTTATGAAGAGAGTAGTTCTGCTGCGCAATCTGCGGGCACGAATGCCTCTTATCATGTAAATAGTCCAGAATTAATATTACCGGGCTTAAACGCTATACAATCGCCTATTATGAGCCGTTCTGGTAAGCTAGAGAGAACAGGACACAGGATATCAGGAGAATGTACGTTTTATTTACCATCTATGACTTATATTAGAGCCTTAGATAACTTTAGCGAAACAACACAATTTGATGAGATAGAAACTTATGACAAACTTATAGATATGGAAAGAATAATACAAAATCCATCAGATGTGTCAGCGACACAACAAACAACAACATTTTCATTTTCAGATGCTACGGCAGGATATGAAGTTGACAGAATACAATTTAAGATTAAAACTAGCGGAACGTTAGATTATATACAACTATCAGGTAATATAGGTGGTAGTGCAGCCACTCTAAAATGGGATGGCACCTTGGCTCTATCAAGCAGTGCATTCACTACAATAGATATACCTGTTAGAGATATAGCAGCTAGTGATACAACTACTATCTACAAAGACGGTACAGCCTCTACCTTTACAGCAGCTATTACCGGTGGCTTTGATATAGATAAGCTATATGGAGACAGTAATAATGAATTAAGCTCCCTTATAGTGCAATTATCAAGCTCTGCCTCAGTAGAGCTTAAAGATATATATCTATATAAAGAAGCCGAATGGCGTGTGGATGGTATTAAAGATTATAGAGATGAACTTATGGAAGTTAAAGCCGTAAGAGTCAGAGGAGATAGAACATCAAGGAGAAGAGCATATGGCTAGAAGAAAATCAAAAAGTAGAGTAAATGAAGCAGGTAACTACACCAAGCCATCTATGAGGAAACGATTGTTTCAACGTATAAAGGCTGGTAGTAAAGGAGGAGCACCCGGACAGTGGTCAGCTCGTAAAGCACAAATGCTAGCTAAAGCATATAAAGCTAAAGGTGGAGGATACCGTAACTAATGGCTAAGAAAAAATCCCAAAAGTCACTAAAGAGATGGACAGATGAAGATTGGGGTTACGTATCTAAAAAAGACGAAAAGAAACCTAAATCAAAAAGGGGTAGATATTTACCAAGAAGAGTTCGAAATTCGCTAACGCCCGGCCAAAAAGCAGCTACAAATCGAAAGAAGCGTAAAGCTGGTGGTGTGGGAAGTCGAGCTAAATATTCAAAAAAGATAGCGAGAGGAGTAAGGAGGTCTAAATAATGGCTTATACTGTAAAGAAAAAGAAACCGATGAAAAAAAAGAAAGCAACCAAAAAGAGGTCAAAATATGGCTACTGAGATGATTAAAGGAGTAAGTCTAGACGGACTTACTAAGAGACAGAAAACGACTATGAAAAGACATGGTGAACATCACTCTGCTAAACATTTAAAAGAGATGGTAAAAGCTATGAAAAAAGGACAAACGTTTACACAGTCTCATACAACAGCAATGAAAAAGGTAGGTAAATAAATGGTAGTTAAAAAGAAAAAAGACCCAAAATTAGTAAGAGCAGGAGTAGCAGGTTATAATAAACCTAAGAGAACTCCGCAACACCCTAAAAAGTCACACGTCGTTGTGGCTAGAGAAGGTGGTAAAACTAAACTTATTAGATTTGGTCAGCAAGGAGTTAGAACAGCAGGTAAACCTAAAAAGGGTGAATCTGCAAGACAAAAGGCAAGACGTAAGTCTTTCAAAGCCCGACATGGTAAAAACATAAGAAAGGGTAAGATGTCAGCTGCTTATTGGGCAAACAAGGTAAAGTGGTAGAATGGCAAAAGATTATTTGAACGTAATAGAAAGGGCATTGATGATGGGAATCAGTGATAAAATAAACAATGCTGTTACAGGAGATGTGTTTGTTTACGGTGAGTTTCCTGAAACTGAAGATTTGAAATTCCCTGCTGTTATCGTTCAAATGATTGGTTCTGGTTTCGAAGAGCAATTCTTTGGACAGGACGTGACATTCGGTGCTAGCGGGGCGGCTGGTACAGGTGAAGTGTATGGAGTTCAATATTTAGTTCATATTATATGTGAAAAAGAAACATCACTAACAATAGGTGGAGATGTATACAAACAACGTAAACTGTTAAATTGGATGATGTTAAATATAGCAAACGAAATAGCAGATATAGATTGGACTATTTATGAAGAAGAAGAATTAGAAATAGTTGAAAGACATTTGGATTCATGGAGAGATATAGGATTCTTAGATAATTTACAATGGTATGGTGCTACAGCTCAATTTACATTATACTTTAAAAACTACAGGGCATAATGGATAACGTTAGAAAACTGGCAATGGTTGCTGGTTTTGTACCACAGCTAGGTGTCAGAGGACAAAGACGTACGTGGAAACAATCACAATCTGCTGCTAAATTTCAGATGGTAGAACAAGCCACTTTATTAGGAGCAGGTGGTTCAACAGGTGTAGCAAGTACATTTGGTAGAGTTCCGGGTAGTGCTGTTTGGTATCAACATGCTAATTCTACAACAGGTGTTAAAGCATACGAAAAGTCTCTTAAAAAACCAAAACGTAATTTAAGTACAGCACTTACAAGAGTGGCACAAAGTCAGATTGGTATAGGTCCAGTTCCTCTTGAAATGGCTTCAGGTGTAATGACTGAATCAAATAAAGATTTAGAGCAAAATTTTATAAAAGACGCATTTAAAACATATAGAAAGCAAGTAGCTACATATTCTAAAACATTACTTTCTGAAATTAATAATACCGCAGGTTTAGGTAAAAGAGATTATGGTGTTAAAGATATAGAACCTACACCGGGAGCTATGATGCCAGCTGAACAAACTAAGGTAGCTTCAGATAATATAGATGGTGTTGAAGATATGACAAAGGAATTAAACAAACCTATAGGATTAACACAAGGCACTGACGTAATATATAAAATAGGTAATAAAATTTTACATATAGAAGAGACTGAAATGCTTATATCTGAAGGTGGACATCATGGTATAAATACACGTATCAGAACCAAAAAAGAAATAGAAGGTTATTTAAAACAAGGCAAAAAGGGTGAAGATAAGATTAAAAAAATAGTCAAAGATTATTTTAATAATGAAATTAAAAGTAGTTGGAATCCAGCTATAAGAAATATGAAATCAATTGCAAAGAAAGTATATGGTACTAAAACCCCATCACCAGAACAAATGAGGATGCCAGCTGCTGAATTTACTGAAATCAAAGGAGCAGGAGGTGCTAAACAATACGTTGAATCTACAAGTAGAAACGCTATGCAAAGATTATTAAAACCATTAGCAGAAGAAGGCAGTAAACAGAATACAAATTCAACGATAGAGCATGTAAACCACTACATAGGTAATTTCAACACTCATGCAGGGAGAGTATACCACGGACTTACAGTTTCACATAAACCACATAGAACAGTTGCAGTTCCTCTTGAAATGTTCGGTACTAGAGCTTCAAGAGCATATGAATTCAAACAAGTTAAAAAAGTTGGTTTTTACAGAGGCTTTGCTAGTTTAGGTATCATTAGAGAAAATTTAAAAGGTGCACAGTTTGTTACTGATTCAGTTCAAGATAAAATGAAGTCTGCACATTTGGGTACAAGATTAGGTGTATCTGGAGGGGCAGTACAAGTAAATACAGTTGCAGGAGTTAATGCATCATTAGGAGTAAAACCAAGAGCAGGATTTGCATATTACATACCTAGTGATAATAAAACCAGAACTAAATTATTAAATGACTATGCAGATAAATTATTAGATGATATGGCAACAGGTGTACAAGGACCAGAGCAAAAGACACCAGCCGTGGCTGTTGGGTCTAGATTTCAGAACGTTATGAACAATCTAGAAAAAACTGCAATTAGGCAAAACTTATCACCAGATAGAGAATATACCTTCTGGGCTTCACCATTCTACGGTATTGGTATACAAAACTAAGCATATATAGCTATATTAAGAGAGTATAGGGAGATTAGTAGAGCCATATTGCACCATTCAGGGAAACCTTTATATACTAGCGTGCCCTACTTAATTATGTTAGCGTAGGACGCTACGCAGGAGAAACATAAAAATGGCATATTTCCTAGGAAGAGATGTAAAAGTTGCAATGACAACTGAAGACGAAGATGGTGGTATTACCAGCGCAGGTTTAAGAACAGAAACCGATGCTGATATGCTTATTACTTCTTTGGACGCAGAAGGTGGTGCAATATTTACATCCGCAGACGCCCAAATAACAAATCCTTTCTCTAACGTAACCGGAGTAGACCTTACACTCGGTACAGTAGATGAAGATATTGCTTACATGGGACAAAGAACAGCACTCAAAGCAGAGATAAAAAAAGAAACCACAATTTCTTTGACATTAAAGAAAGATAGTAATTTCTTTGATTTACTTTTCACTACAGCCAGATATGGTCTAAACGCCGCTGGTACAGATGAACACGATGGACTTACACAACCCGGTGCAGATACTGGATACAGATTCCACGTACAATTGAAAGCATCCGGAGAAGTAATTACAATACCAAACTGTCAATACGCATCTAAATCCGTATCTTTGAATACAGATGGTGTGACAGAAGAAACTATCGAATTTATTTCACACGTAACTCCAGTAATTGGAACCTCCGCAAATACTAGCGCAACAACCAACTTCTAGGGAGTTAATTTATGACTTACTTTCTAGGACGTGATATACACGCCGCTATAACGACAGAACATAAACTAATGGGAATTTCTGTTGTTGCAGGAAGTGGTAATGCTTATGCTGATAACGTTAAAATAGCAGAAGTTAGTACAATTAACGCAACTACTGATATAGCTACAACAGCAGCACACGGTCTTTCTGATGGAGACCCTGTGAATGTTACTGGTGATTCAGCTGCCCACCATATGGGACTGACAGCAGGAACTACATATTTTGTAAATGCACCTAGTACTACAACACTATCATTTCATGCAACCTATGCTGATGCGATAGCAGGTACATCGAAAGAAGCTTTAACAGATTCTAATGCGTCAACTACTAACATTACAAGAGAGTTAACAGGCGCTAATACATCTGGTACTCTTATTAAAAATAGACAATGGCCACAATACGATGGTACAGGTCAAATAGATACTATAGTAGGAGATACAACCACAGCAGAAGGTATAGAACAAGCTACCGCAGCAGATTTAAATACTATTACTGATTTAGTAGGTATTGACGTGACAATGGGTACTACTGATGAAGATGTATCATACTTTGGACAAAAGTCAGCTTTAAAGTCTGAAATAAAAAACGAAGTAACAGTTACATTTACTCGAAAGAAATCAGACCCAAAATATGAAATATTATTCAATAAGGCAAGATGTGGTGTGTTAGGTTATACTACTTCTTCTAAAAATATACTTGATGTCGACGGTGCAACACCGTTAGCAAGTTCAACACTTCCAGCGTTAAATACAGTTGATGTTAATAACTCTGATGCATCAGTAGAACAACCATCACGAAACTTTGGATATAGAGTACACCTAATGTTAAAAACAAGTGGTGAAGTTATATCTTTCCAAAATTGTTGTATAACTGGTTACTCAGTATCATTAAATCCTGATGGCATACAAGAAGAAACGATTGAATTTTATGGTTATATGAAACCTAAAGTTACGAATGCAGCAATAGGATATATTACTGCAACAGCACAGAGTGAATTATGAGCGAATATAAATACTATTTAGAAATGTTTACCGCAGATGGTAAATATATAATAAAAAATGCTAAGGGTGAAGTTGTCGAAGCTGAACCTTTAGCTAGAATAGATGCATTCAAAAAATTAGATGAATTATTGGGTGCACCAAAAAAAGAACCAGAACCAGAGCCTGAACTAGAAGTTGAGGAAGAGGAACTGGAAGAAGAAGAAGAAGGAGAAGAAGAAGATGTCGGAGAAGAAGAATGAAATATGGTCTATCGATGAGCTAGTAGCTCTAACAGAAACTGTACAATCGAAAGAACTAGAATATAACGGTAAGACGATACCACTACAATGGTGTGAACTAACAGAATCAGAAGAACCACAAATGGGTCTTCCAGATAATACTGCAACAGAAGATGAGCAAAATGCTCACTTTGCTAAATTGGCAGCAGCAAGAGTTGAAGCTATGATTAACAAGGCAAATGAAAAAAACCCAGAGGGAGCATTCATAACCAAAGAATCATGGACTAAACTACCAACCACACTACGTTGGAATATATCTAATACCATAATGCAAACAGACGCCCCTAAGTCGGATTTTTAGAATGGATGAGCTATTCACCAGAAATGGTGACCATGTTCATCCCTTTGATGAAAGACCTGAACATAAGTTGGGCTGAAATAAAAGCAACCCCTAGATATGAACTTCAAGGGTTAGCAACTGCATTGAGCGAATTTAATATTCTACACTCTTATGATGGTTACAGTGCTAAAGATATTGACGAATTAGCAAAAGATAAACCTGAAATGAGAGATAAGTATAATACCTATCTCGATAAACGTAGACAATATGGATTAGAAAAAGCAGCAACTAGTTTTGATGCTTTAAAACTATAAAATGGCAACATATGCATACAGAGAACAGGCACTAATAGAGTTAGTAGCCGAAACAAGCACCGCTCGTCGTGAGTTAAGTAGTGTAAGTAAGGTTGGCAAACAGTTTCAATTAGACCAGATGAAAGCTTCTTTAGAAGCACAATCTCATATTGATAAAGCTAGCCGTAAAACCTTTAAAAATTTAGAAGATGATTTAAAATCTGCAAATAGAACAGCAGCAGAAGGTAGAAAAGCAGCTCTAGCTTCATTTCAAGATACTGCCGTTACTAAACCGCCAGCAGGCTTAGAAGGTGATATGTTTGATATGCCAAATGTGGCAGCTGAACATAGAGCACAATTAAAGGCCATGGAAGGTAATATGAACGAATTCCGTTCACGTATGGCTAACATGGATATAGATGTTGGTACAGGAGCTACCATGGAAGAGGACATGGAAACCACTATGGGTGGTGACGCAGATGTCCGAAAGAAAGGTCTTGCAACTATGAAACAGATGCAAAATCTTCAACAAGCCACCATAAGAGATATTAAAACAGAAATAGAACTTTCAAAACAACGACTTGTAGAACAGGGTAAAGAACTTAAAAAAGAAGAAAAACAATTATCAAACAAAAAACGTGGTATAGAACACACAAAGAAATTAATACAAGACCAAGAAAAAATTACTAAAGCAGTTGACAAACGTACAAAGGCTGGTAAAAAAGAAGTTATAATCCTTAAGTCATTAAAAGAAGATTTAAGAATACAAGAAGTTACTCAAAAGAATATCAATAAAAACATAAAGACCCGAGAAAAAGCACTTGAAAAAGAAGCAAGAAAGCTCGGTGATTTAGGTGATGAACTAGACGATGTTAAACGAGCTAATAATGATTTAAACAGAACTTATCAAACAGGTTTGAATTTAAATCAATCACTTGCAGCAGTAGAAGGTAAACGAACTAAAGTTGAAATGGAAGCCGTTAGAAAGGCTAACAAAGAAAATGGTGAGCTAAATCGTAAGAAACGAAAACAAATAGAATTAGATAGACAAAGACAAGTATTAGCTAAAGAATTTAATGCTCAAGTCGATGCTATGGCTACTTCTTTTAAAACAACGTTAGTTACAGCTATTGCAGCATCTACAGCAGCAACTACAGCATTCTTCAATAAATTAAATGAAGTAAATAGTACTTTTATGGCTTTTGAAGAAGAACTAATGAACGCACAATCTATTTTCCAAGCTTCTAACGATACACTATTTGGATTATCAGACCAAATTGTTGACTTTGGTAATAAATACGGTGTTTCTATGGAGAATGCTTCAGCTGGTTTATATACATTGGCTTCGGCTGGTTTAGATGCAGAACAATCTATGGAAGTTTTAGGTAATACATTGAAATTATCTATGGCTGTTCAAGGTGACCACGAGACTATAGCTAAGTTAACAACTCAGACTATTTTTGGTTTTGGTATGGAAATGTCCGATTCTGCTGAATTAACAGATAAATTTGCACATTCTATTAACAAATCTTTGATTGAATATGATGATTTAGCTAGTGCAGTTAAGTTCTCTATGCCTTTCTTCGTGTCTACCGGACAGAGTATAGACCAATTATTAGGTTCTTTAGAAATTTTAACTAACCGTGCTTTAGAAGCAGGTATTGCAGGTCGTGGTTTACGTCAAGCTTTAGCTGAATTTGCTCAACACGCTAATGATAATGAAGCTGCATTTGCTAAATTAGGTGTAGAAATTGTAAATTCAAATGGAGAATTCAAACAATTAACAGAAATAGCTAAGGATTTCCAAACAGCTATGGGTCCAGCGGCCTCTGATGTTGATTTAATGACCACATTATTAGAAGATTTAAATGTTAGAGGTGCAACTGCTTTCGTTCATTTAGTACAAAACGCTGATGAGTTTGAAGGAGCAGTTAATGATTTAGCAAATTCTTCAGGTGCTGCAACTGAAATGGCAGACATACAGCAACAATCTTTAGCTAGAAGTATAGATGTGTTAAGAAACAGTTTTAAATCTATATTTATTATGTCAGATGAAGTTGGTAAAAGTCAAGGCCATATAAACGAGTATGCCTTATCCTTACATAATATTACAAAACAATTACAGGGTATGTTTACAGTTATGGAAGATGATAAAGTTGTTGGATTAACAGCACTTGGTCAAACTATAAAGGACACAGTTATATTCGCTATGGAAGAATTTGGTAGACTATTAGGAGACATAACTGCAATGGTAAAAGATATGACCGCTGAAGGTAGAGACTTTACTGGCATGATTACGTTAATGACTATGCCTTTACGTTTGGCTGTTAAACTATTAGGTTTCTTAGGGCCTAATATGTTAGAAAATATTTTACTATTCAAAATGATAAATGGTGTTTTACCTATAACAAATGGTATAATAGCCTTTAACACAATGTTAATAGAAAAGAACATAGTTGCACAGATAAAAAACATATTCACTGGTAAAGCACAAGTGCTATCTATCCAATCTATTTCTGCGGCTTATGCTAAATTAGCTTTATCACAGGCTGGTGTTACAGTTGTTTTATTCGCTATGATAGCAGCTATAAGAATGTTTGCTAAAGATAGTCCTTTGATGGCTGCTGGAATAGGAACTATAGCTGGTGCAATCTTAGGTTTGGCATTAGCAATACAAGTATTAAAAAGTACTAAATTAGGACCAGTAGGTTTCCTAGCTATAGTAGGAGCAACCATGGCAGCATTCGCTGGTTTGGGTGTAGCCTTACAAAAAATCATGGAACCACCTAAAGTTGAGAGTTTTGCAGTTGGAGGTTTAGAAGGAGAATCTAAAGCCCCTGATTTTTCACAATCTATATATGATACAGGAGGACGTATTCCTATGTATGAAACTGGCGGACCAAGAGGTATGGGTCTAGGTTCAAGACATAAGACTGTTATGGTTGAACCCGGTGAAACAATAATACCTAAGACACAGAATATGTTAGGAGGAGCAGGCATAACTTTAAATATAGGGGGCGACATTGTGACTAATGACGCTGAGGACTTTGCAGCTAGAGTAGCTACTGTTCTACCAGAGGCATTAAGAAAACAAAATGATATGGGTGGCATTTAATGGCAACATTTAAAAGAAGAGCAGAATTAAACAGTTTTGCAGAAGTAAACGCGGCTTTACCAGATTTATATGATAGTATGGGAGGTACAAACTACGGTAGGAGCTTCTCAGTTGGTGGAAACGCTAGAGCACAGATTGATAGTTTAGGTTTTAGTAGTATAAAGGGTGGAGCAAATATAAGTAAAATTATGTTTAAATCTAAAATAGCAGAATTACCACCATACGGAGCAGGAGAAAGGGTAGGTGCAGAAGCACATTTTTACGTTAATGATGTTTTTTTAGAACAAGGCTCTACAAATACACCAAGTTTAGTTTTATATAAAATGAAACAAGGCTCAACTAGTTTTAACTCATCTGGAGCTTTAGTATTTCCAGATGGTGCTAATAATCCTACAAATCGTCAGCATAAAGGACACGTGACAGCTATATCAGCTAATATGACTGATTATATAAGTGACGAAGAAAAATTTACAGGAGCCTCATCTACATTCGGTTATATGAGTGATACAATCTATACTCCTTTAGCTAGAAGTATAGTGGCTAAACACAAGCCATACATAGAAGCAGAAGATGCATATGAATATGGTGCTCAATTTACTTTCTATGGTAAAAGAAAAAGTCATGGAATGTCATTAAAAGAAATAAGACATAAACATGGTAAGAAAATATCTGGAGACATAGGTCAAGGTAATGCGCGTACGGTAATTTATCTAACTGGTTCTGGCTCTGAATCTATAAATGGACATGATGCTAGTGACCATTATGTGTGTCACTTGAACGATTCATATTTACCAAAATATAATCTTTTTGTACCTAAAGCTCAAATAGAAAGTAAAATAAAGGGTGTTTCAGAAACAGTCATAGATAGTACAAGGGACTATAACAATCAGGTAACACCGGGTAATTCTTTCTTTCATACTGTAAAACAAGATAGAGAAATGCTTTTGGAAGGTAAGGATACTGATGACCCAACATTAGTAGGTACAGCAATCACAAGGTTCAGTACTAAAAATACGCTAAGAGGAAACGGTCAATCTATGCAAATGTATGCATATTGGGCTGGTAATGTTACGGAAACTGGTAGTAATGTAATGAACGTAGCAGATTCTGATATGTATCATCCTGTATTAGGAGATTCTGCTATAGCTACTTTGAGCAGTAACGCTCAGTATCCTATTCAAGAAACATTCGCAAGTTATGGTCCTATACCATTCCCTGCTGATATATTCCCAAGTTATTATGGAGATATACCAATGACTAGAGTTACTGGTGGTAAATTAGATAAGTCTGGAGATGATTTAGAATATACCGGAAATCATCTAATAGCTTCTGGAACTAAAATTATTTTCCCTTCTAATTCTGGTATTTTCCCAGAAGCAAAGGGAGTTCTAGAAGAAAATAGAGCGTATTATGTTTCTAGCACTAATTATGGCAGTACTTCATTTAAACTTTCTAACTTCAAAGAAGGAGCTGACGTTATAGATTTAAGTGGTATGTCTGGAGATACTGACCAAGATGTAGTAATTTATGCTTTTAAATCTGACGAATTGACATTTCATCACGATTATAATACATATTCTAATGGTACTATTGAGTTAGATATTAATTTTGAGCATTTAGAGTCAGCTCAATTATGGCGACAGGGTGATACTGTAGATAAAATATCAGTCGTCAAGAGAGCTTTTATAATTACCATGGGGTATTATAAACCAAGTGCTGGTGAAACATTACTTCAATATTTAGATAAACATTCCGGATTCGTTAATAAAGCCGACGCAGAACTGTATTTAGAAGATGCAGCGAGTGGTGCAGGTGGTACTCTTGATGATAATGCCCCTATAATGGGATGGAGTTTTATTAAAACTACTGGTTCTTCAGAGAATTGGTCTGATGGAATTCATATGATTGATATGGTTAAATGGAAGTTTGCCGATGATTCTGAATCATCAGGTATAGGTAATGTTGATTTATATGTACAGGAAGACCAAGACACCGAGGGCGTAGGTCAAGGTGCAATTTCAACTTCCTTACCAATCGGAGATTATTTTACATTCAAAGTTCAATTTGGTAATACTCAAACGGGAGACCCCGATAGAATTGAATATGGGTTATTTGACCCAAAGACCGATATGCCTTTAGCTAAGGCCGGTTTTATGGAAAATGCTGCGGGTGATGAAACCGTAGATATAGATGGGCAATCACACCATATAGGAACACATTATAGAATAGATGTACCTTGGACTGGTAGAAATACAGTTGATGCTACTGACGGTTTACAGTTTTGGCGTAATACTCCTGATGCTTATTTCGACGCAAATGATGACCAAAATGTTTACAATGATTTAGGTGGAGGTCCACACTTTAAAAGAGCTGCATGGCCTAGATATTTAACATGTTGGTTAACCAATATGAATAATAGAACTGATGAATCTAATAAAGATACCTACTTAGAGGCAGACGGCGGTGAAACAACCGCTGATAGTGATGTTATAAGGAGAGCTACCAGTAGTAGTGTATTTGTAGATGGCATACGATTACGTAATTTTAATTATAGTCACTCTAATGCAACTATACCAGTTGAAGGTGGATGGAATCCTAATGAACTTGTTATTCAATCTCCGCAAGGTAACACCGCTTTCCATGAGTTTGCTGAAAGTCATCCAAATGTAAAGTTACCGGGATACAGTTTCTTATTGTTCGGTACAGACACTGCGACAGATATAGACCCTTCTGATGGTAAAGATTCAGGTCTTTTACTACATAATTTCAAAACAGATTTATCAAACAATCAAAGTCTTTTTGATTCTTACGCTTTTTATACTACAAATTATATGTCAGCAGCATTCCCAGCATCTGGGGATTTATTTGATGATGCAGCAAGTCCACCTTCGGGTGATATTGGTACTGAATTTTTCTATGGTGGCCAGTGTAGAGTACATACTCAGGGAGGTGCAGCAGGACATGTATCAGAAGGTGGAGTATATGCTCAACCATTTCAGGCAGGGACTCATGCTGTAATATTGGGAGACAGTGATAATAATCCTACTGCTGGTGTTGATTTTTTCACACAAAAAGGATTTATAAATTTCAAGGGAAAACACCTTACTGGTACAAGTAGTGACGCAAGTTCTTTACAAGCAGTAGCTAATTTAACTGGTGGTACTACATACCCTTCAGTCGCAAAAAGAGAAATGGCTATGGCATCTTCTAGAGTATTACGTAATGTAGGAGGAGGTATATTTAAAGTAGATACCATCGCTCCATTTATGAATGGTTTTGAAGATACATATATAGCTTATTTGTATGGTGCTTCGTATAGAGAAACAGCTGCTGAACCAGATTTCTTAAATGCACAAGTGAGCGGTGATGGATATACTACAGCAAGTAATATAAAACTAATTGAAATAATTGACAATAAACATATAAAATTAGAATGGGATGGTAGGTCTAATTTAGGTGCTCCAATGACTACTGAAATGCAATTACCATACCTTATGATATCAGCTAAGAAATATTGGTTCGGTATTAGAATTAAAAATTGGCAAGAGAGTATAATTGATAGTAGTACTGCATCGAGGGTTAGGATAAGTCACAAAGCACTTCCTACAAAGTTATATTCGTCAGCTAATTTTGTAAGAGCGCAAGCTGGAAGTGGTTCATTCCCTGAAGAACCAATACAAAACCACTATGGTGTATTAGGTGCAACTTACAATGAATATTTATTTTCAGATAGTCCAACAATAACAGGTTCATACGAAAATGCATGGAAACATAGTATAACTGAAGAAGAAAGTATCATAGATAATTCAGACTTCGGTTATAAAGTATTCTCAGAAGAAACTGATGAAGGTGGTTTTATATCTAAATTAAATCCTAAGACTAACTCTACTAATGTATTTAAGATGGAAAAAATATTTAGCGCTGGAGATGTTCCAGAGTTGGGTGAGGAAGTAGGATTTATATTGGATTCTGAAAACCCCGTATCTAAACATGAAGTTATTATTAGAAACACCACTATAGCAAAACCCGCATCAGGTACAGTTCCAACTAACTATATATCTGGCGTTGGTGCTAATAATGAGGGAGTAACTGTATCAACCGCAGATGCTATGGTAGGTCAAGATACATATGCTATACCACAACTTTTTACAATTTTCGAAGATAAATTACCTGAAAGACCTGAATTTTCAGTTCAACCATCCGAACAAGACCCATTTTTACCTGAGTTTAAATGGAGTGCTGGTGATGATGATTTATGGTATGGTTTGATAATTATAGATAAAGAACCTGTCAATTCTCAATATCATGGAGCTGTGTTACACTTACCACTTAATGACGAAGGTATTGATATGAAGCAACCTTCTAAAGTAGCTCACGATAATGGTTTAGTTACAGAAACCTTTTCGCTCGATGTTTCTACAGAGATATTTACAGGTAATACGTTATTTTTAAAGAAGGGAACTCCCGCAGTGATATATGATTTAACTAATGCAACGTTGTCTGGTGCAGAAGGTAAAATACATTATGTCAGTGAAACTAGTTTTAGTGAAGCAGCAAGTGGAGGAACATTTAGATTAACAACCTCACCTGATGGTAGTTCTGTAGGTAATATAGTTTTCGGAGGTAGTAATGATAGTGCTGTTAAAGTTACGTTTGGATTACCATTTAGAAACTTAGCATATAAAAACAATAGTGACACCAATAGTAATGTTTCTGCTTATGCAAATGTGATTGGTAATGAAAGTGATACCCAAACTGAAATACCAAAATGTAATTTTGAAGGTTTAGCTGGAAATTGTTTTTTCTTTGATGGAGATGATGACCACATAGCATACGACCCTCCATCAGGAAATACATTGAGTGATTTAACCACTGAGGCAACATTCATAGCACATGTAACACCTCATGAAGATATGACAGGTAGTACTAATTTTATAATTAAATCAGACACATTGAGTATATTTAGTAATGCAAGTGGTGTGATAACAGCACGTGCTTATGTATCTGCTAGTAATTACGTTGATTTAAAATCTAGTTCGATACCAATGGATGGTGTTACACCTTCAGCGATAATTGTAACAATAGATACAAGTTTAAAAACAGGAAACGTTAAGTTATATGTGAATGGTCACTTACAAGATGAGTCTGGTCCTAGATTAAATGCAGGACCGGGAACTGGTGGAGATAATTGGGATACAGATAACGCAGGTGTACCAGTAAACATATATGTAGGTACAAATGCATTCAAAGTAGGACATAGTACTAACAGTTTCCACGGTAATATTGAAGAAGTAGTAGTTTATAACAAGTGTTTATACCCAATAGCACCTAAAGATGAATCATTTATTTTGAAGAAACCATTACAAGAAATATCTAATGCATCACCATTACCGTATAGTGCAAGATTATTTATTAAAGATTATCACAACATTAGAGGAGGTTCAACTAATGAAGTCGCTGCCTCACCTTCTGTATCATATAAAAAAGCGGCCTTCAGGTTAGGTGATTAGATGGCAGGTGACGCTCCAACTGGATTCGTATTAAAGGCATATAAAACAGAAGCAAACGCTATATCAGATAGTGATGCATTAAAAGTTATAAGTTCTAAAGCTTATATTACTAATAAACAGCAAGCAGCTGGATTCAATTTTTTCACACATGAAAAATATTTTTTTAGAATTGAAGCTAATGAGTCAGTAAAAGAATTTTACATAGATTGGGATGATGGTGAAGACAATAATCCTACTGGGAGTGCTAATTATTCTAGATTAGTCTTAGATTATCCTTCAAATGTAGGTATAACAAGTCATATTTTTACAAGAGATAAAATACACTTTCCAAAGATTAGAGTCAAATCGGTTGATGGTTATTTATCTAAATTTTATCAACCTTTCGGTGACCATGCCTTTACTGGTATAGATGTACTTACTGATGCTCAGGCTACGTTACTTGAGGGTAGAAATGACACATATAGGATAGAAGCAGACGTTGGTGTTTCAGCTGGTTCAGAGTCTATACCTATTTTTGCACCTACTCCTAAACCCCCTGTTGGTATACTAAAGGCTGACAAAAAAAGAATTTTAGCTGGTATAACTAATAAATATTTAGCTGGCACTGGTGGTGAATATAATGGTGTAACATGTAGACTGATTGGAAGTCATTCACTAATGGACACTTCAAGAGATAACGTTAAAGTAAGAGTTTCGTATTATGCTGGTGGTGCAGACCAAGATGATTTAGAAAATCTTGGTAGTGGGGAGTTATTACAAGCAGATATGAGAATATCAGACGCTCCAACCATAGCTAATGTATTAAGCGTTGTTAAAATGGAATTGGTAGACTTAAGAGAAAATACCACAGAAACTCAAGCCGATATTGCAGGCGGAAGTTCGGTCAATACTAGTAGGCTATACCCCGGAGAAAAAATGATACTAGTAGTTGATGCTAGTGGTGTATATCAGGATGATACTCCATCTGTCGTTGGAGAAGTATCATTAGGTAATCCTATATTAGAATTAGATGACCCGAGATACACTGTTTCTTTGGATGCTACAGAAAGTTTTGCTAGGTGTCCTGAAACCACCATTGACGAGTATAGAATATGGGATGGAGATTATGTTACAAATCATGGTTACGATGAAGGTAACGCAATAACAGCAGCAAGCTCTACTAATATAAGTGACATATTTGGAGCTGGCGCTGGTAGAGATACCCTACGAGCTCCATTAGGTATAAAAACTGCATCTTACGCTTTTCACCCTTCAATGACATTTACAGATGAGTATCATCGTTGGTTACCTCAGCAACTTTTAGCCATGGCTCAAGTGAAGCAATCAGAATCAGCTGCTAAGGCTGACACAAGTGGAGCTAATGATGATAGAGCTACTTATCAACATTCATTCTTAGAACATTGGGTAGATGAAGCTCAATCTAATAACTATGGTGAAGATAGAAATGGAGTTACTGACGGATATAGTTGGCCTGATGATATGCGTAGTTCGGGCCTTATGGTATTTAAAGGGCCTTCTGATAAAGATAATTGGCATGATTTGAACCCATTTAATAGGTTAGTTGGTTTAGATTACAATCATACGTTGTTCCATCAAACTAACAGAGCTGCTGTAACAGATGGTGATAGAAGATATGGAGCACAAGCCACTACTCTTGAAGATTCAGATGTTGTAGGTGCTTATATGATTTGTGCTAGAGAAAACAAATGGACAAAACAACATTTCAGAACAAAGGCATATGGTAGAGATACAAATAGTGGTCCTTTCAGAGCAGCCCCAATAACATTAAATACAGCAACAAATAAAACAGTTTCTAACGAATGGAATGGTGTAGCGCATGCTGGAGTAAGGATAGAAATATTCTATACTGCTAGACAAGACAGTACTAGTAATATAATATGGAAACCACTAAAAAGAATAGATAATACTAAACACCCATATCTTGATGATTCTACATTCTACACCTCTGGTGCCATAGAATGGATGGAACCAGAAGACTGGGTTGAATGTGACCCCGGAGATATACCTGATAGATTCTGGCCCGGTGGTGATTTTGAAGGAGATACTAAATCGTTTTCTTATGATACAGACCTTGGTGGAGGTAATCACTTTGATGTATCAGGAAGATGGAGTGATAGTCATAAAAAATTCGGTTTGATGTGGGTTATAACGTCAGATGGAGCCGTTCCTAGCCAGCACGATAGATTTGGTTGGGGTCCAGATATACACCATTCCTTCCCTGCTTCTAATAAACATAGTGTTTTAATCGATATTATTGACCCTATGCATGTTTCTTTAAATACACACGCTATAGCACAAAGTGTATCTTACAATCATAAGGGTAGATATCAAGTTATAGAAGATAGAATGGGCAGAGCAGAAATAAGAAAAATTGGTGCTGAGGGTGGTGTACTAACATTCGGAGGTATTGATTTGAAAGATTCTGATGGAACGTTCACTCGTGATAAATTCTATGAATATCAGAAAAGAGCAATTCCTGTATACTTTGATATCGAACATAAAAGTGGTAACATATCAAGATTCTTTGGTGTTATAACAAGTATGTCAGAAGACCATCCTGTTGGATTGCAATTTGGTAAATGGGCAGTAAATATGCAATGTTCACATATGATATACATGGATTCTTCAGGTAACATGTTGAGTGATGGATACGTATCACTAGGTGGAGACTTAATAGATGAGTACAGATACGTATAGTAATCCTAGATTATTTATTGGTGATAGAGAAGTAATTGCTTTTAAAAGTATACAATTCAGTGAAAATGGTAAGAACACTGCTTCAAGTCTAAATTGTACCATAGCAGACCCACAATTTAGAGATGCAGCTTTGACAAATAAAGAAATTGTATTTTTTTTAAATTATGGTTCTGTTGATACTGTTCCCTTTTTTAGAGGCAGAATAAGACAAGCTACCCCTACTGAAACTCAAATTCAGTTAGTTGCTTACGATGTAAGAACATTTCTTACGGGTAACGAGTCTATACCTATATCGTTAACAGATAAAAATAATTATGATGGTTTTACACTAGGACAGTTTTTGTATGACTATATTACAGAGTATGTAAATGTAAATGAGACTATTATTGGTTTAGATTTATTAAATGACACCGACCCAGTAGTAACTTTAAGTGGTGTAAGAGGAAATAATTTAAATGCCTTTAAAGTAGTAACAAGTAACATACCTCTAAACAAAGATGATTTAACTAAAATTAGGAATAATAGGCTTACTATAATTGATGATGGTGTAAAATCTAATATATGTTTTGTGAAAGAACAAGATTTAGATAGCGCAGCTGTTAGATTTTCTTATTCAAATGGTATAAATAAACTATCTGTAAAAAAGAGACCAGCTCCTAACGTCCTAACAGCTAAAGTAGATAATGTAAACGTTATATATAAACACAACAATTTAGCTACTGGTATACAAGGTGGAAAAATAAAGGGTAAATTTAAACACCCCGATGAAGCAAAACAAGCAGCTTTTGTTCAAGCCTCATATGCTGAAATTGACTCTGAAATATCAATAGATGTTACTAAAGGTCATTATTTAAATATAGGTAATGTAGTATTTTTAAATGTTAGAGATTATCCAGAACAATCAGGTAAACAGAGAATAGTATCTAAACAAGTAACCTGTTCAAACTCACAAGTTACTTGCAGATTACAATTATCTAAAGAAAGACCACAATTAAGTGAATACTTTAGTAATTAGTATTAGTTTTATTATATTTAGCTCTTTCAGTATTACCTAAACTATCAACAGGTGCATCAGGATTTACTGTCCTAGCTTTAATAGTACCCTCTTTCATGTCAGTTCCTAATATAGAATGAACACTGTCTAGAGTACCATCTGCTTTTAATCCTGCGTTCCTGCCCATTTTTTTGGCTTGACCGGTTATGTCGCCTTCAGATGTCACATTTATCTCCTGAACAAGCTATCTCTTGTTTACCCTGAGTATTGTCCTCAGTTTCATAATTTGATAACTTGCTATAATCTATTAGGGGGAGCTTCTTTATAAGCCTTTCGTA
>Ga0208669_1000313_pt1 | contig 19652 bp, 11 predicted proteins | sample 21_taG_FD_184095 | JGI IMG/M metagenome (GOLD analysis project Ga0208669, IMG submission 184095) | Marine viral communities from the Subarctic Pacific Ocean - 21_ETSP_OMZ_AT15319 metaG (SPAdes) (version 2) | ecosystem: Environmental > Aquatic > Marine > Oceanic | place: Pacific Ocean | collected...
CCCAATCCGTAAATAACAGTCCTAGAAGTACATATCTCTACAAGGACTTAAATCTTTTCTTTACACCTAATCCGGTTACTGGTGATGTATCATCTGTAACTGATGTTCAGGCAATCAAAAGATCGGTTCGTAATTTGGTGCTATTAAATCCTGGCGAAAAACCATTTCATCCAGAAATTGGTACAGGTATTCGTGGTGCGTTATTTGAAAATTTTACTCCACCACTTATAGTTGCTTTAAGAACCAGAATAGAAGAAACTATTAAAATTTATGAGCCAAGGGTAACTGTAGAATCGGTTGATTTTAACGACCCGGACTTTCAGAGATTAGATAATAACGAATTACGTTGTTCGATAAAATTTACCATCAACAACGCACCTCAAAATGTTGAAGAAATTGAGGTGATGTTACAGAGAATACGATAATGGCAGCAGGAATAAACACTAAAGGCAAGATGCAGATAACGGAACTAGATTTCGACGGTATCAAAGACAATCTAAAAACATATCTGAAGGGTCAGTCAGATTTTACTGATTATGACTTTGAAGGTTCGGGTATGAATATTCTGTTAGACACTCTTGCCTACAATACTCACTACAATGCGTTTCTTGCCAATATGATGGCAAACGAAATGTTTCTAGATACGGCACAAAAAAGAAATTCAGTAACTTCTCACGCCAAGGCTTTAGGTTACACGACAACATCAGTCAAGGCTCCTACTGCATATCTAAAAGTGCAGGTCAATGATGCCAGTACACCAAACGTCACTATGCCTGAAGGTTATGGATTCACTACAACCATTAATGGGGTATCATATCAGTTTGTCAATACTGTAGAAAGAACGATTCAACCATCTTCTGGTATTTACGTCTTTGGGTCAGAGATTGGCATTCCTGTTTATGAGGGTACTTGGACAACAACTCGATTTACGGTAAACTTAGATGATGTCGATCAGAGATTTATTATTCCAAATGATAACGTAGATATCTCTACAATCAAGGTTCAGGTACAGAATAGTTCATCGGATGTTACAACTACAAACTACACCAAGTCTACTTCCTTAGTTGATATTGCAAGCACTACTACTGCCTTCTTCTGCCAAGAAACAGTTAATGGTGAGTGGGAGATTTACTTTGGTGATGGTATAGTGGGTAAGTCACTAATAGATGGCAACATTGTTATTCTTAAATATGTGGTCACCAACGGCAGTGATGCAAACGGTGCAGCATCGTTTATTGCTTCTGAAACAATATCTGGGTTTAGTGATATCTCAACCACAACAATGACAGGTGCTGCTGGTGGTGCTGATGCCGAGAATCTAGACTCTATCAAATACAATGCCCCATTCAGTTATGCGGCACAGAACAGAACAGTGACTGCTAAAGATTATGCTGCTATTGTTCCTACTATCTATCCTAATGTTGAGTCGATTGCAGTATGGGGTGGCGAATATGCTGACCCACCAGTTTATGGTAAAGTCTACATCAGTATTCGACCTAAGGCAGGTAACACGCTAACGCAGTCAACCAAAAATTCTATTGTAACATCCTTAGAGGACTACAATGTTGCATCTGTGACTCCTGAGATTCTTGATCCAGAGACAACCAAGATTATTCCTACAGTAAACTTTAAGTTTAACAATACGGTTACTGCTAAGAGTAAGGAAGATTTGGCAGCACTTATTACGACTGCCATTGGCACATTCTCAGATGACAACCTAGAGAAACACGAAGCGATCTTTAGGTTCTCTAAGTTTGGCACAATAATTGATGAAGTCGATCCTTCTATTCTATCGAACATCACAACCATAAAGATGAGCAAGACATTCTTGCCCACAACAGGCAGTGATACAAAATACACTATTGCTTTTGAAAACGCAATCTACAATCCTCATAGTGGTCACGCTGCATCTACAACAGGCACAAGTGCTGGTGGTGTTGTTTCATCTAGTGGGTTTAAATACACGGGTGACGCAAATGTTTATTACTATGAAGATGATGGTAAGGGTAATATAAACTCATACTACATCTCTGGTACATCTAAAGTTTACAAGTCTGCTTCAGTAGGTACGATAACCTACACGACAGGTAAGATTGAGTTGAACAGTGAGAACATCGCATCGGTAGAAAACTATGACGGTGCAACACAGACTCAGATTCGTATCACGGTACAACCAAGTTCTAACGATATTGTGCCTGTAAGAAACCAAGTGCTTGAGATTGATACATTGAATCTATCAGTAACAGGTACATCAGATAGTATTGCTGCCGGTTCATCAGATGGCGGAACACAATACTCTACATCCAGTTCTTATAACTAATGGCAACAATTTACAGCAAAGTCTCTACACAGGTTACGAATCAGCAACCTGATTTTATCAAGTCAGATCATCCTGACTTTCTTGCTTTTCTAAAAGCTTATTATGAGTTTTTAGAATCAGCAGAACTCAAACTAAAAGACTTTGGGTCTGTAGACTCTATCATTTACGAAGAAGGTTCTACTACATACATGATATTGGAAGATAAGAACCGATATCGTCAAGGTTCGTCAGATAACATTCTACTGGAAGATTATGATACTATTAACGGTAGTCGTGTTAGAAGCACAGGTGCATTTACTAATGGTGAGACTATTACTGGTCAAACATCAAAGGCCACTGCTATTGTTAGAACAGAAGATGTTGCTTCCGGTTCTCGGTTGTTTATATCTTCACAGAATAAGTTTCAACTAAACGAACAGGTGGTTGGTGATACTTCTGGTGCAACAGCACACATTGTAAGTTATACTGCTAACCCAGTTCAGAATGTTATGCAACTTCTGGACTATATGGATGTTGACCAAACGATTGATGCTTTCTTTACACAGTTTAAAGAAGCGTTTATGCGAACGATACCAGACAGTCTTGCTGTAGGACTCAATAAAAGAAATCTTCTAAAGAATATCAAAGACCTCTATCGTGCCAAAGGTACTAAGAGGGGCCATCAGTTATTTTTTAGAATATTGCTTAATGAAGATTCTGAACTTTACTACCCCACCAAAGATATGTTGCGAGTTTCAGATGGTAACTGGTCAGACGATACCATTCTAAGAGTTTATGCCACTAACGATACCATTCTTATGGAAGATGCGACAACCGGTGGCGGTGATATCTTTATATTGATGGAAGATGGGTCACAAATACTCAACGAAGAAAATACTAACGGCACTGATCTACTAACCAAACTAGTTGGTCAAACGATTACACAGGATGCTGTTACTGACTTTAGCATACTGTCTGGTGGTGCATATCACAATCAAGGATACAGTGTTATCAATAAAGCAACTGCGGTTGTAGATAGTGCTTTCCAATATCAGTTAGATGGTGAAACGGTTACTGAGTTTGTATTGAACCCAGGTAGTGTTGATGGTACTTTTGTTGCTGGTCACAATATCTCAGGCACAGATAATACAAACGAAAATTTAATCATCAAAGCAAAATCTTCATCTGTTGTTTCAGGTGCTAATACTTCAGCATCTACTTATCAGACAAGTCAATATTTTACAACCGATGATAAAATTGCGATAACAGCAGATACGGGTAATGATGGTTCTGCATCCATTACAGCAGTAACGACAGGCACGATTGAGGAAATAATCGTAGACGCTGGCGGTACTGGTTATGAGATAGGTGATAACCTTGTTATAACAAACAATACAAGTGGCACAGCACTTGCCGGTGAAGTCTCTATCGTCAACGGTGGGTTTGTTCCAGAAGATGGCACACTGACTGGCGAGTTTAGAGTCACATTAGAATCAGGTACTCCTGGTGGGCCTGGTGAGATGTTACTAGAAGAATCTATCTTTACCTACGACACATCAACTGGTGTATTCAATATCGGTGAAGTGGTTACTGGTCTAACATCTGGAGCAACAGGTACAGTTATTGAAGTTCAGACAGATGTGAATAAAGTATTTTACAAAGCAGGTTCTGGTTCATTTACACTTGGCGAAACATTACAGGGTGGCACATCTTCATTCAAGGCAAGAATACTAACGAACACAGTAGACAATCACGTTTCTAATGAAGATGACATTGGAATGGAGTCTACTGATAGATTTATCTTTGAAGGTGAAACTATCAGGGGCGATACTTATGATGGTTCTGTTATCGTACAAGAAAAAGATACGGGCAATGGAGACATTACTGATGTTAGAGTAACTACAATAGGGTATGGCTACAGTGATCTACCCACAATCACAATCACATCTACTCAGGGATCAAATGGTTCTGTAAAGGCAAAGGGTAAGGGTGTTGGTGATATCGCATCTATCAATATCATCAACCAAGGCGCTCACTACACAGATCAAGAGTCACTAAAGTTTGATACCACATCTAACTTTTTGGTCACAAACATAAGTGGTTCATTTACACTAAACGAAACTGTTATTGGTTTGGCATCAGGCGCCACAGCACGATTTAAGTCACAAGACAGTGCTACTGGTATCATAAAGATGGATCAGTTAAGCGCCACACCTTTCCAAGAAAACGAAGGTATAAGGGGATTATCATCATCTAAAATAGCTTTAATCAATTCATACACCAAGACAAATATTCCAGGCATCATCGGTACTGTTGTTGACCGAAGTGGTAGATTCGTAAACGAAGATGGGTTTATTTCAGATTCGTCTAAGAAGATTCAAGATAGTTATTACTACCAAGATTATTCTTATGTAGTTAAGACTGCTACATCTATTACCAACTGGCGTGATGATTTATTGTCTACTGTACACCCAGGCGGTTGGGCAGTATTTGGTCAGGTAGACATTGCAAGTAAACTAACTCAACTTGCCAATATTACATCTATCAGTGCTCTTGGTCCAGCATACAAGATTATCTGGGCTGCATTGTTTGGTATGCGTTTGGGTACTGTAGATCAAGTGCCCGTCAACCCATCACCAATGGATGAAGCAAACGAACCTGCCGGTAAAGAACGATTGTATGATCCAGCATTGTTGATAACATCTGGTGCTGCATTTACTTTGTATGAAACAATTACTGGTGGTACTTCTGGTGCAACTGGTAAGGTGGCAAAAGAAGAAACTAGTGATGCGGGTGTTCGTATTCTAACTTATGTTCCTGTTTCTGGTGTCTTTCAGGCCACAGAAACTATTACTGGTGGTGGTTCTAGTTCAACCGCAACAGTCAATGCAGTATATGGTTTAAGGGGCAAACGAGATAGAACACTAACACAAGAATTTAGTTTAGACTTTCAGTTGAATACTTCTGGTAATGCTGGGTTGGGTGGTCCGACTTATGATAATCTTACCGACTTTATGTTTGCTAAGAGTATGACCGAATCTAATGCAGACGCTATGACCTTTAGAAGTCATAATGTTTATGCTGTACAGATACCTTACAGTACATTGAATGGCAGTATTAACAATTCGGTTACTACTATAGCTGTAACAAGTGCAACAAACTATCCAACAGCAGGTACTATTCAGATCGGTAGTGAACTGATAGATTACACAGGCAAGTCAACTAACAATCTAACTGGTTGTACGAGAGGGGCCCATTCTACAACTGCGGCATCTCATACTTCTGGTGCTCGTTTAGATTCAGTCAGATGGGGTATTGACCAAGATCAGAGTTCTGGTTATAGAATTATGGACTGGACTAAAGATTATCAAGGCACGGCCTTAACAATCGGCGACTTTGCAAACTACCCCAAACGAAAAAACAATATTACCCCACCAACAGAGGTTACTATCTACAAGACCTAATTAAAAGGTATAAATAGTATAGAATAAATATTTTTAGGAAATAATGCTATGGCAGCAATCGTAACAAACAAATTTAGACACAACAATGCTCTCCAATTCTTTGAGTCATTTAGCGAAGCAACCCCTTCGGTTTATTACCTCTTTGTAGGTAGACCTCAGGCATTCAGCACTGGTGCTGGTGGTGGTACAGATAGTGCTCCTCCAACTCCATTGGATAATGTACAAGACGAACTAATGTACTTCCGTGATATGATTGCCGCTAAAAAGATAACCGGAAGTGATGTTTCTTATGTCATTCCCCGACACGACTGGACAACAGGTACAGTCTATGACTATTATCGTGCTGACTATGGTGCAACAGTCAACGCCGCAACAGTAACAACGATTGCTGGTGGTACTGATATGTTTGCTACCACTACAAAGTTCTATGTAAGGTCCTCAGCAAATAATGTTTATAAGTGTATGTCAAATAACGGTGGGGCAGCATCAACAGTAGAACCTACAGGCACATCAACTGCTGAACTTACAACTGGTGATGGTTATGTCTGGAAGTATATGTATTCACTAACCGCAACAGAGGTAGGAAGTTTTCTAACGACTGACTTTATGGGTGTTCATACAGACTCAACAGTGGCAGCTGCTGCCGTTGATGGTGCTGTAAGACACTACAAGATTGCCAACGGTGGTGCCGGTTACACTAACGGAACATACTCAGCACAGACACTTCGGGGTGACGGTTCAGCTGGAACATTTACAGTAACCGTAGCCGGTGGTGCAGTAACAGCAGTCGTTGCTGTTGGGGCCGGAACAAATTACACATTTGCCGACTGTAAGATTAACTCTATCTCAGGTATCGGCACTCCATCAACTTCTGCCGTCGTTGTTCCCATCATCGGTCCTAAAAACGGTCATGGTGATAACGCAATAGAAGAACTTGGTGGTTTCTATGTAATGACAAACACAACACTCAGCGGTACAGCAGGTTCTGGTGACTTTGTAGTCGATCAGGATTTTCGTCGTATCGGTGTTGTTCGTGACCCATTTAATTATGGCACAACAACCGTTTGTAGTGCTGATACTCGTAGTGCTTTAAAGTCTGTTACCTTTAGTGGTTCACCAGGCACATTTGTAAATGATGAAGTTATCACAGGTGGTACATCAGGCGCCAAAGGTTTGGTTGTAGATTGGGACGCTTCAAACAAGACTCTCAAATACATTCAGACACAATGGACAGGTGTAGACACCAACGGTGATGAAACTGCATTTGCCGGAACAGAAATTGTTACTGGTGCCGGTGGTGCAACGGGAACAATTGCTAGTATAAACAATCCCGAAATTGACTACTACAGTGGTGATACCATTTATGCTGAGAACCGAATACCTATTACACGGGCAAGTGACCAGACAGAAAACGTAAAATTAATCATAGAATTCTAGGAAGTATAATATGCCAGCCAAGACCAACTTTAATGTAAGTCCTTACTTTGACGATTTTCAAACAACAGATGATTTTTATCGTGTGTTGTTTAGACCAGGATTTGCAGTTCAGGCAAGAGAACTAACCTCACTACAAACTATTCTACAAAATCAGATAGAACAGTTTGGTAACCATATGTTCAAAGAGGGAACGATTGTTATTCCCGGCAGTGTTGGTTACGATAGCAAATACTATGCACTAAAGTTACAGTCTACATTTGGTTCTGGTACAGTAGCAACTTATCTGTCTCAGTATGATGGCGCCATTATCACAGGTGCCACATCCGGTGTGACTGCAAAGGTTATTGGTTACAGTGTTGCTGATTCAACAACTGGTGACCCTGATACTCTGTTTGTAAAATATCAATCACCAAGTACCTCAGACAATGCAACGGCAACATTTACAGACGGTGAGAGTATTTCTGCCAATAAGGCAATCTCATCTTACGGTTCTGGTGTAATTTCTGCAACGGCTGCAGCAACAAGTGCGAACGCAACAGGTTCAGCAGTCAAAGTTCTTGCTGGTGTTTACTTTGTTCGTGGGTTCATGGTACAGAATACAGAACAAACTGTTGTTCTAGACAAGTACACAAGCACACCATCTTATCGTGTTGGTTGGGAAGTTACCGAGACATTGGTAACACCCGAGACTGATACCTCTCTGCTAGATAATGCACAGGGTTCATCTAACTATGCTGCTAAAGGTGCTCATAGACTCAAGATCACACTAACACTTGCTAAGAAAACTTTAACCGAAACAGATGACTCAAACTTTATTGAGCTTGTTCGTGTCAATAATGGTGTAATCGAACGGCGAGTCAAGTTTACAGAATACAGTGTTGTGCAAGATATGATTGCACGACGAACCGATGATGAGTCTGGTAACTACATCGTCAAACACTTTGACATTGAGGCCAGAGAGAATCTAGATGACGGAACTAACCGTGGTGTCTACACAGCAGCACAAGGTGGTGTAGAAACAAAGAACACTTTGGTTATCTCGCCAGGTAAAGCATATGTTGATGGTTACGAGACAGAACTACAGAATACATCATTTGTCAATGTTGATAAAGCAAGAACAACAAAGAATATTCAGAACGATACCGTACCTGCAAGTCTTGGTAACTATGTTCAAGTAGATAATGTCTATGGACAACCTGACATTAGTTTGGTTGGTTCTACTGTTGATCCATTCAAGTTTGTAAAACTGTATGACCAACAAACATCAAGTCGTGGTTCATCTGCTGGGGCACATATTGGTTTTGCTCGATCAAGAGCCTTTGAGTTCAACTCAGGTACTCAAGGTAATGTTGCTGCAATACATCATCATTATCTGTTTGACATTACACTATTCCAGACAGTTGTTGCTAGTGCTAACAACACATTGACTGCAAAGGCAGTGATTACAGGAACATCATCAGGTGCCACAGGTGTAGTTGTTGCCAGTATTACAAGTGCAACAACATTCCAGTTGATGCAAGTACAGGGTGACTTCATTACTGGTGAAGCATTTACTTCTAGTGTAACAACGAATACAGTTGCTGGTACTATTTCAGCTGTAACAACTAAGAACTTTGGTCGTGACGTAAAACAAGTCTTTATGGATACATCAACAGGTTTAGACTATACTGCTGATATCAATCTAACAGAAAGTAAAACTCTTGGTGGTACGATTGACGTTACCACTACAGCAGTTACCGGATTTGGTACAGAGTTTTTATCTGACCTAGTTGTTGGTGATATTGTTTCACTACCAACTGGATCAGCTGGTGCTCAACAAGAACGACGAGTAACAGTCATAGCAAGTAATCTTGCTCTAACATTGTCTGCTGCCGTTACTACTAACGTAACAAAGGTTCCAATAAAACGACTTCGTGGTGCCATTCAAGAGATTGAAGAAACTGTACTTGTATACAAAATGCCTAAAGACAACATCAAGACACTTCTTGATGGTGGTGGTGCAACAGATACAAGTTATGTTTTCAGAAAACAGTTTACAACAACGGCAACTGGTTCTGGTGTAGCAACATTTACACTGCCTGCTGGTCAGACTTGGGCCGCACCAACTGTTGCTCGTAACTACACAATGACAGTTACAGGTAGTGCTGGTGGTAGTGCTGCGGTCGGTGCTGTTGTACCGATTACAGGAACTGCTGCTGGTGGTGGTACAAATACTCTAACCGTTACTGATGGTACAGTAATGGGTAACAATACTCAGGTTGAACTTATGGGTTCAATCAACATCGCCACTTCTTCTCAGCGTTCTAAGACTGCTCAGAAGATGACACAGAAACAGATTCAGTCTCATGTCGGTGGTGGTACAAGACAGAACGTGTATGGCGAACGATTGGGAGATGAAACGATTTCACTATCGTATGCTGACGTTTACAAACTACACGGTGTTTACGAATCAACAAGTAACGCCACAGATGCTGTTCCACCATCACTAACAACTGCAAGTGCAACAGGAACATTTACTACTGGTGAGATTATCACAGGTAGTTCTACTGGTGCAACAGGTCGTGTTATTTCAGATGCCGCAAATACACTAAAGTATGTTGTACTTTCAGGCACATTCACGACACTAGATACAGTTACAGGTGGTACTTCTGGGTTTACGGCAAGTGTATCAGCAACAGTTGCTGGTGATAGAAATGTAACAAGTAGTTTTGATCTAGACACTGGGCAACGAGATTCATTCTATGATCTAGGTCGTATCGTCAGAAAGCCAGGTGTACCCGCACCAACAGGCCGTCTGTTGATTATCTATGACTACTTTACACACGGCACTGGTGATTATTTCTCAGTCGATTCTTACACAGGTCAGATTGACTATGATGAGATTCCATACTACACAGCATCAAGAGTCGACCTAGACTCAAGAGCACCTTTGGGTGAGTACGCATTGGCAGACTCATTAGACTTTAGACCTAGAGTCAACGATCAGGCAACACCATCTACTTCTCCATTCGCCTTTGAGAATAAAGACTTTGAGAGTACAGGTGCTGTCGCTGGTAACTTAGTCGCACCTGATGATAACATTACTGCCGACTTCGATTTCTATCTTGGTCGTAATGACTTGCTCTATCTTGACCAAGAAGGTAACTTCATTATCTCAAAAGGTACACCCGCAGAAGTACCAGTTTTCCCAGCAACAGATAATATCAATATGTTGGTTGGTAGGTTGTTTATTCCTGCATACACATTCAAACCAGAAGATGTTGGTGTTGAGTATCTAAACAATAAAGGATACACGATGAAAGACATTAGCAAACTGGAAACTCGTATTGCTAAACTTGAATACTCAACAACACTTGGTCTATTAGAAAGAGAAACAGATTCGTTTATGATTCTAGACGGTGACGGCATGAACCGATTTAAGTCTGGATTCGTTGTTGATAACTTCTATGGTCATAACGTAGGTAACTCATCGCACAAAGATTATCACGTTTCTATGGACCCGGGTAAAGGTCATCTACGACCAGTTGGTGTACAATCTGGTGTTGATCTAATAGAAGAAGCAACATCCGATTCATCAAGAAGTGCTTTGGGTTATCAAAAGACAGGTGACCTCATTACTCTAAAATATTCAGAGTCAGATGAGATGGTTCAACCATATGCAAGTAGGGTAGAAAGTGTAAACCCATACTTTGTAACACAGTGGATTGGTAACTTAGTATTAGAACCAGAAACAGATGTTTGGATGGACGATGACCGTATTCCTTCTATCACAATCAACGTGGAAGGTAACTACGAACAGATGCTCCGTGAACAGACAGAGGCCGGTGCTCTTGGTACAGTCTGGAACTCTTGGAACGATACTTGGACAGGCAACCAACGAGGCGGTTCTAGTTCACGAATCGAAAGAAATCCAAATGGTTCTGGTCGTGAACGTAACCTTATCCGTCGAGTAGAATCAAGTTGGTCGTCTGTTGATGTTCGACAGAATAGAACAGGCTCAGAAACACGACTAGTAGAACGTATTGATAACATCAGTGCTGGTGATCGTGTAACCAATATCGAGGTCGTACCTTGGATGCGTTCAAGAGATATCAACTTCAATGTAACAGGTTTAAAACCAAACACAAGAGTTTATGCCTTCTTTGATGGTGTCGATGTAAACGCAGATGTTAAACCAATTGGTAATAGTTCATCCGATACAGTTATTTCTTCACCATTCGCCAAAGCAGATACCACACTTTCGGTAAGTTCAACAACTGGATTTCCTGATACTGGTACGATTGGGGTTGGTGATACAGCAGAACAAGACCCATTCGGTGTTGGGTTCATCAAACAAGAACAGATGACCTACACTGGTAAGACATCAACAACATTTACAGGCATTACTCGTAACACAGGCAATCAGTATGATGAAGCTCAGAACTGGTTATCAACAACACCTGTAAACGACCAGACATACGGCAACCCACTGATAACTGATGGTGTTGGTACATTGAATGGACGTTTCAAACTTCCAAATACTGATACAAAACGATTCCGTGTTGGTCGTAGAACATTCCGTTTGACTGATAGTGCTATTAATAGTCAGACTGTTGGGTTTGTAGAAACATCAGCAGAAAAAGAATACATGGCGATTGGTCATAAACAGACTAAACAAGAACTGATTATGGCAACTCGCAATTCTTCAATCACACAACGAGATGTGACTGAAACACGACAGATTACAAGAACAAGTGGTGGTACAAATGTTGGAGGTTGGTTTGACCCACTTGCTCAAAGTATCATGGTGGATAAAGAAAACGGCATCTTTGTAACAAGTGTTGATATCTTCTTCTCACACAAAGACGATACTCTACCTGTATGGGTTGAACTACGATCAATGAAAAATGGATACCCATCACAAGAGGTATTACCATTATCTAGAAAATATTTGAACCCAGCAGATGTAAGTGTAAATGCTACTGACGGAACAACGGCAACGAAGTTCGTATTTCCTGGTCCTGTTTATTTGAATAACAATACAGAATATTGTATCGTTGTTGCATCTGATAGTCCCGAATACAAGATTTGGATTTCTCGACTTGGTGAAATAGACATTGGTGGTTCACGAGCTATCTCTACACAACCAACACTTGGGTCACTATTCAAGTCACAGAACGCATCGACATGGACTGCTTCACAGTATGAAGATATGAAGTTCACACTACGACGAGCTGTGTTCGATACCTCAGTCAATGGTTCCTTTACAATGGTAAACGAAGCATTCACAGAATCAGAAACTGCTCTTGGTGGTGGTAACGGTTTGATTCCAAAACTATCAGAGAACCCTCTTGAGGCAGTTAGTGGTCAGAGTAAAGTCAAGGTCAAGTTCATCAATCACATGAATCATGCCACAAACAATAACGTGGAAATCAAGGGTGCCATTTCAGATGTTGGTAACACTGCATTGAATGGTTCACTAACTGATGCTGCCACAACGATTACTTGTGACGATGTTTCAAACTTCCCAACTGCTGGTACAGTCAAGATTGATTCAGAACTTATTACCTACACTGGTAAATCTGGTTCGACAGGTCTAACAGGTTGTACGAGAGGCACAGTCAACGGTGACGGCACAAGTACAACTGCGGCCGCCCACGATGATAACAGTATTGTGAAACTCTATATGTTCGCTGGTATTCCTTTGATTGAGATTAACAAAGTACATACTGCTGTTGAGAATCCAGAACTAGATAGTTTTATTATCAACGTATCTACAAATGCAACAACAACGACAGGTGGTGGCGGTACAGAAGTTTATGCTACTAAGAATGTCTCATATGATGTTCTACAACCTATCGTACAAACAATGGACTTACCTTACACTGAGATAACATCTAAGTTACAGGCTACAACAGGAACAACTGTTGGGTCAACACAAACATCATTTACTAGAACAAGCACTACAAGTGCTATTGACATTCCATTAAATGAAGATTACTACTTTGATGCACCGTATCTCATTTGTTCACCAATCAATGAGACAAACGAGTTATCTAGTAATAAGTCATTGAGAATTGTAAACACATTATCTTCAACAAAGGATAACGTGTCACCAGTAATTGATACACAGAGAATGTTTGCAGTAGCAGTCAGTAGTCGATTGAATGATATTAATAGTTCTGCGGACGTGAACACTACATTTACGAAATATCATTCAATGACAGAATCAGAAGGTGATAACAACTCTGCAATTTACATTACGAAGAAAATTACCTTGGCAAACTCTGCAACAGCATTGAAAGTATTGTTTGATGCTGTACAGATGACAGGTGCAGATATTCGTGTACTCTATAAGATACAACGACTTGATGCCGCCGAACCATTTGAAGATTTAGGTTGGACTAACTTCACAGGGTCAAGCGGAACTGCTGATGGTCTCCCAGAGTCATCAGTACCAACATCAAAGAACCGTGATGACTTTAAAGAGTACACTTATCTTGCCGGTAAGAAAACAAACGGAACAGGTGATGCCCTAGATGAGTTCAATGCCTTCTCAATCAAGATTGTGATGCAGGGTAACAACAGTGCAACACCACCAATCATAAAGGACTTTAGAGCAATTTCATTAGCAACTTAATATGAAGATAATTGATGGTAGAACGGACATTGTAAAAGACCCCAGAACGGGTGCAGTTATTAATGTTGATTCAGATGCACATAGAGCAGCAGTAGAATCATCCAAACTGAGGCAACACGCCAAAGACCAAATAAATGCTAATACAAATGATATAAATAGTATAAAAGAAGAATTGTCCGATATCAAAGATATGATGGAACAATTACTTAGGAGAACGTCAGACGATGGCCGATAGAAGCGTAGCAACAACAGATACATTGGAGACAATGAGAACTACTTATAATAGTACCTCAACCGATGTTGGTGATATTGGCGATCTCAATAATTCATTTACAGGCACTCCCACCGATTTGGTTGAGGCCGTCAATTCAAAAGCAACACAGGGTTTTAGTGTGGCGATGGCCGTAGCACTAGGATAATATAATAGGAAATAAAAATGGCTAACGATTTTAAATCATCAACAGCAACAAGTTTGGCTATCGACTCTGGTACCTATACAACACTATATACTGTTCCCAGTTCAAAGACTTCTATTGTTCTAGAAGTTGATATTGCTAATAAACATACCGCAGACATTACTGTGAATGTTTTGATTAGTGATAGTTCTGGCAGTAACGATGCGTTTATCGTCAAAGCGGCACCAGTGCCCATTGGCGGTGCATTGAAAGTTGTATCTGGTCAAAAGATAGTATTAGAAACTGGCGATGTCTTGAAGGCAGCTGCCAGTGTAGCATCTGCTGCTGACGCAGTGGTATCAATTCTAGAGGACGTTTAAAATGTCTGGCGGATATATCGGAACAGCTCCTGCTGACCGCGATCCAGCAGTAGGTAATGATACAGTAAGCACATCTAAGATTCAAGATGATGCAGTCTCTACTGCTAAAGTTCAGGACGATGCAGTCACTGCTGCTAAGTTAGCTAACTCTATTAATACTGAGATTGCTGCTAATACAGCAAAGGTAACAAACGCCACACATACTGGTGATGTAACGGGTGCAACTGCTCTTACTATTGCAGCAGACGCTGTAACAACTGCTAAAATTTTAGATGACAATGTTACCTATGCGAAGATGCAAGATACCTCAACAGCTAATAGAGTGTTGGGTGCGGCAACTGCTGGAACGATAGGTGAAGTTCAAGTTACCGGCGACATGATTGCGTCTACTACGATTACTAATAGTAATATTAATGCTTCTGCTGCAATTGTTGGATCAAAGTTATCCAATCCACTAAATCTTGAAGATGGGGTTCTTCAACGCCCAGAAGTAAAGGACTATTCAGAAACAGTAAACGCCATCGGTGGTACTGGTGGTGGTACACAAGATATCGACATAAGTGCTGGTAACGTAGTAACGGCAACAGTAGATACATCTACAAATACCTTTACATTTTCAAACCCAGCTGCAACAGGCAAGTGTGGATCATTTACTCTTATTTTAACTAACGGTGGATCGCAGACTGTCAACTGGCCTGCAAGTGTAGATTGGCCAGGTGGTACATCGCCAACTCTAACAACTGCTGGAGTTGATGTGCTTACATTTACCACTGTTGACGCCGGCACCAGATGGTATGGATTCGCCGCCGGACTGGATATGAAGTAATGCCACTAGGCGCTAACAAAGTATCATTATTTGCCGCAGCCAATAGTATTTCATTTATGGAGGCGACTGGCGGATCTATTACTACCAACGGAGATTACAAAATACATACCTTTACTTCCAGTGGTACTTTTGAAGTAACTCAGCTTGGTACAGAAAATAATACTGTTGAGTTTCTAATAATTGCAGGAGGTGGAGGAGGAGCCGGTGCTTACGGAGCACGAGGCAATGGCGGTGGTGGAGGTGCCGGTGGGTATCGCAATTCATACGCTTCAGAAGCTTCTGGCGGTGGTGATTCAACCCAATCAGTGCAAACTGTTACAGCCACTTCTTACACCGTAACTGTTGGTGCGGGCGGTAGCGCCGGCACTGGTAACGCTATGGGAAGCGATGGTAATAGTTCATCTATTGCTGGTTTTTCTTCGGCTTCATGTTCTGGCGGAGGCGGTGGTGGTTCTCATAATAATCCAGGTCGAAACGGTGGCTCAGGTGGTGGGGGCGGAAATCCTGGAAACGCCGGTTCTGGAATATCAGGTGAGGGTTACGCTGGTGCTGCCGGCGCAGCATATGATGGTAACTCGGGCGCAGGGGGTGGCGCAGGCTCTGCTGGATCAGGCACTAACGGAGGAAACGGTCTTGCAAATACAATAACTGGCTCTAGTGTTACAAGAGCTGGTGGCGGCGCCGGTACCACAGGCTCTGGAGGTACTGGTGGTGGTGGCAGTCCCGGACAACCCGGCACGCCTGCGGGAGCTGGAACAGTAAATACCGGAAGTGGTGGTGGTGGTGTTCGTAACTTCGGCAGTGGAAATTACTCTGGTGGAAATGGTGGTTCTGGTCTTACCGTAATCAGATATAAGTTTCAGTGAGTATTAAGAAATGAGTTATTTTGCAAAAGTTGAAAATAAATTGGTGACGCAAATCATCGCCGCAGAACAGGACTTTATTGACAGTCTAGACGGTCAATGGGTGCAAACATCCTACAACACAAGAGCAGGAATTCATTACGCTCCTAATAGCGACGACCCCGATGGTGGCGTTGCGTTAAGAAAAAATTACGCCGGAATAGGTTTCACCTACGACGAAGTTCGTGATGCATTTATTCCCCCTAAAGAGTATGACAGTTGGGTTCTTAACGATGAAACTTGTCAATGGGAATCTCCCGTATCTTATCCAGATGATGGTAATATGTATTTATGGAACGAAGAAACAAAGACTTGGGAATCTATATGATGACAGGTCAGTGTATTAGTATAAATAGTAGTACAGTTAAGTATGCTAATTACAAATCTTAGGTAAAGAGAAATAGAATATGTCTAACAGCTACATCGGAAAATCGCCCCAATACGGATTCTTTAATAAACAGAATCTATCTGCCCCTATTGGTGGTTCAGCAATCACCTTAGATAGAAGTGCAGCAGACACACGGCAACTCATTGTAGTTGTTGGAGGTATTATACAGGAACCAGAAACGGCATACACAATTAATGCTGCAGGTACACAATTAACCTTTACAGAAACTCCTGATACTTCACTTACTGGTTGGATCATTTATCTTGGTCAACTTACTACTGGTCCTCGTATGATGGCTGATAGTATCAATGCTCAAACAGACTTAGGTCAGGCACCCGCAACTGATGATGAGTTTGTTCTTTATGATACTTCTGCCGGTGACCTCAAGAAAGTTGATTTCTCTTTCTTACAGAGTGCCATGGGAGACATCACGGGTGTTACAGCAGGTAACGGTCTTACAGGTGGTGGTACTTCGGGTGCTGTATCACTTGCAGTCGGTGCCGGCACAGGCATCACAGTAAACTCTGGCGACATTCAAGTTGCTACAAACTATGCCGGCGGTGCATCTATTGCTACTGTTGGTACAATCGCAACAGGTACATGGGCGGCAACAGATATTGCAGTAGCACACGGTGGTACAGGTTCTTCTACTGCTTCAGCGGCTAGAACTGCTCTAGGTGTCGCTATTGGTTCTGATGTTCAGGCCTTTGATGCTGACACTGCTAAGACAGATGTTGTTCAAACATTTACTACAGGTCAACGTGGTGAGATTACTACACTAACTTCAGCCACAACAATTACGATTGATATGAATGACTCAAATAACTTTGCCTGTACTCTTGGTCACAATGCTACTTTTGCTAACCCATCAAATCTAACTGCTGGTCAAAGTGGTTCAATCTTTCTAGTACAAGATGGTACTGGTTCTAGAACAGGCTCTTGGGGCAGTCAATGGGACTTTGTAGGTGGCACTGCTCCAACACTCACAACCACAGCAGCGGCAGTGGACAGAATAGATTATGTTGTCCGCTCAGCATCTAGTATCCACGCAGTCGCAACATTGAATCTCTCGTAGGGGCAAACTTCTATGGGCGTATTCTCAGAAAACGCAATCATCGGGGCTTCATCTGCTGGTGGTGACTACGAAATTGAAAACTCGTCACGAATTACTGGCGGAAAATTAGTTCGCACACCTACAAGTGCTGGTAACAGAAGAACTTGGACATATAGCGCATGGGTAAAAAGATCCATATTAGATAGTGGATCGACTACTCAAGGAGATAGTCAAACAATTTTCTCTGCAGGGCCAAGCAGTAGTCAATATTTTTATTTGGCATTTTCTTCATCAGTGTATAGTGCAGGTTATGATGATACTCTATACCTCGATGAGTATAGTTTTGGTCAGCAGATTCAAAAAAACACTTCACAAAAATTTAGGGATATTGGAGGTTGGTATCACATAGTTGTTGCGGTTGACACCACACAGGCTACTGCATCAAATCGTATAAAAGTATATGTAAACGGAGAACAAGTAACTGATTGGGCAAGAGATACCAATCCTCCTTTAAACTACGATAGTCAGGTGAACTCGACTAGTTTTCATGGCCTTGGTGAATCTTCTTATGGTTCGGGAGCCGGTTATTGGCAGTATCATGGTTACTTAGCAGAAGTTCATTTTGTAGACGGCCAAGCCCTAACGGCAGCAGACTTTGGTGAAACCGATTCAGCCACTAACCAATGGAAGCCAGTAGAGTATTCTGGAAGTTACGGCACTAACGGGTTCTACTTTCCATTCTCATCTACAGAACTAAACAATTTTGTAGATAGCAGTTCGTCATCTCATACCATAACTGCTGTTGGTAACGTAACCAATAGCCGCGTTCAAAAAAAGATCGGAGATTCATCTATTGCGTTTGACGGTAGCGGCGATGCTTTAAACGCTGGCGATCATAATGATTTTTCATTTGGGTCTGGGCAATTTACGCTTGAGTCATGGGTGCGGTTTAACTCATTAAATCGTTATGTCCTTATTGGAAAGTATGATGTAACTCAGACAATAAAAGAATATATTTGGGAGGTTGAGTACAGCGCAAATGTAATGAATTTTGCTTACTCGACAGATGGTAATGCAAGAACTTGGCTTACGTTTGCTTGGACACCATCGGCAGACACTTGGTATCACGTTGCTATAAGCAGGGATTCTGGTGGTGACATTAGAGCATTTGTAAATGGAACACAAATTGGCTCGACCCAGAATGTAACGTCTACTTTTTATAGCGGGACTGCACCTTTAGTGGTAGGCGCAAACTACAATAACGGCTCTATTTATAGCACTAGCAACATGGATGGATATATGGATGAAATCCGTGTTTCCAACAACGCTAGATATACAAGCAACTTTACACCATCTACCACAGCATTTTCCTCAGACGCTAACACCAAACTCCTGATACATTCAGATTTTGACGGTGGACTAGGCGCAGATTATTCTGGTAATTTCAACGACTTTTCTGCAACTAATCTCGTTGCTACAGATCAGGTAATTGATACCCCGACGAATAACTTTGCTACGATGAATCCTTTAGACCCTTATCGTGCTTCATCTAGCACATTTACCGAAGGTAATCTTAAAGTTTCTGAAACAGGTGGGAATGCCAAATATACTCAGGTTGGTAATTTTGGTATGTCTAGTGGTAAATGGTATTTTGAGTTTTGTGGTGTAAACTCTGACAATAGTTGGATGTTAGGTGTTGCCGATGTTACTAAAGGTTTAGATAGAGGATACACAGGTTCAGCCGGTGACGGATTATTTGTGTATGTTGATGGTGATAAGTACGCACCAACATCCGCCTCAAGTTATGGAGTATCGTGGACTCACGGAGATGTAATGGGTGTTGCTGTTGATATGGATAACAATGCAATGTACTTTGCTAAAAACAATA
>Ga0208669_1000317_pt1 | contig 19550 bp, 9 predicted proteins | sample 21_taG_FD_184095 | JGI IMG/M metagenome (GOLD analysis project Ga0208669, IMG submission 184095) | Marine viral communities from the Subarctic Pacific Ocean - 21_ETSP_OMZ_AT15319 metaG (SPAdes) (version 2) | ecosystem: Environmental > Aquatic > Marine > Oceanic | place: Pacific Ocean | collected...
GGTTTTGAATATAACGTCGGTGATAAAAAATACAGGTTTAATGTAAACAATGCTGAAGAGGTTAAAAATACTCAGAGCGATATAAGCAATTTCACCAAAAAGTTTTTGGATAAGAACTCTGCTTTAACAGACGCCAAGGGTTATCATAAATCTCTATATACAGCGATGAATGCGGATGCTGTTGCAAAACACTTTTACGAACAAGGTAAAGCTGATGCTATGAAAGATAGCGTTGCTAAAGCCAAAAATGTTAATATGGACCCAAGACAAAGTCATGGAAAAATAGAAGCTGGAGGTATTAAAGTAAGGGTGTTGGGTGATGATGCTAATGATTTTAAGTTTAAAATTAAAAACAAAAATAAATAACAAATTTAAAACAATTTAAAAATGGCAATTTCAAGTTATACGCCCTCAGGAAAAGATTTTACTCAAAAAGTCTTGGGGTCGGACAATTATTTAGACATCCAATCAAATGGATGGGCACAGCAATACTTACCTGACTTAATGGAAAAAGAAGCTGAGGTTTTCGGTAAGAGAACTATTTCAGGTTTTTTATCTCAAGTTAGCGCTGAGGAAGCTATGTCAGCTGATCAAGTTATTTGGTCAGAACAAGGTAGATTACATCTAGCTTATGAGTGTACTATTACGGCTGCGGCTTCTTCTACAATGAAGGTAGCTAAAACTATGGATGGTGTAACTCAAACTACAGATCATGGTCTTAGAATTGGTGATATGGTATTAATCGCTGGTGGTGGTCAAACAATTACAGCTCGCGTAAGTGTTGCTAATGCTTCTGACGACGACTTTACAGTTACTCCTTACGGATATGAGCATTTAGATGATGCTGGATTCGCTGATAGTGATGATACGTGTAAAGTACTAGTATTTGGTTCTGAGTTCGCTAAAGGAACTAACAACCAAACTAGAGCTAATGAGCCAGTATTTACTACTTATACTAACAAACCAATCATTATTAAAGACATGTATGAGGTTTCAGGATCTGATGCTGCTCAAATTGGTTGGGTTGAAGTTTCAGGTGAAGACGGTCAAAACGGTTACTACTGGTACTTAAAAGCTGAAGGAGACACTAGAGCTCGTTTCAACGATTATTTAGAAATGGTATGTATTGAAGCTGAAAAAGCAGCTACAGTATCCCTAGCTTTAGGTGGTGTTGTAGGTACTGATGAGCGTCAGGGTACTGAAGGTTTATTTAAGGCTATTACTTCTAGAGGTCACCAATCATCTGGTATCACTGGTGTTAATGCTGCTACTGATTTAGCTGAGTTTGATGCTATGTTAGCTGCATTTGATGAAAATGGTGCTATTGAAGAAAACATGATGTTCGTTAATAGAGCTACTTCTCTTGCTATGGATGATATGTTAGCTTCAATGAATTCTTATGGAGCTGGTGGTACTTCTTACGGGGTGTTTGACAACTCTGAAGATATGGCATTAAATTTAGGTTTCTCTGGATTCAGAAGAGGTTCTTATGACTTCTACAAGTCTGACTGGAAATACTTAAATGATAAGCAAACTAGAGGTGGTATTAACGCTGCAGCTACTGGTGGTGAAGCTATCAGAGGTGTTGTTGTTCCAGCTGGTGTATCTTCAGTTTATGATCAATCACTAGGAAAGAATATGAAACGTCCTTTCTTACATGTTAGATACAGAGCTTCTAATTTAGAAAGCAGAAAAAACAAAACTTGGATTACAGGTTCTGTTGGTGCTGTTACTTCTGATTTAGATGCAATGACTGTAAACATGCTATCAGAAAGATGCATGATTGTTCAAGGAGCTAACAACTTCTGTTTATTAAACTAAACAATTTTTAAAAGACCGGGGCTTCGGCCTCGGCCTTTTATTTTTATTAATTTTATTATATATTATATTATGGCAAAGAAAAAAGAAACAAAAAAAGAGGAGGTGGTAGTTGAAACCATCCCGGTTGTAGAACAACCAAAAATAGTTGTTAAAGAAAAACCTTTACCAACACCTAAAAAAGATACTTGGGAAATAAAAGATAGATTTTATTTATTAAAGGGTAACGACAAGCCTTTAAGCAAGCTATTAAAAGGAAGTGGTATATATTGGTTTGACGAAGAAAAAGGATTTGAAAGAGAATTAAAGTATTGCTCAAACCAAAGAACATGTTTTGTTGATGAAATGCAAGGAGATCAAAGATTGGAGCATATTATTTTTAGAAACGGGGTTTTAAACGTCCCAAAAAACAAAACTATTCTTCAAAAACTATTATCTTTATACCACCCGCAAAGAGATAAAATATACTACGAACATAAACCATCAGCTATAGCAGCAAGCGAAATAGACGTGTTGGAAATGGAAATTGAAGCTTTAAATGCTGCTCAAAACCTAGATATTGACATGGCGGAAGCGGTTATGCGTGTAGAATTAGGTTCTAAAGTATCTAAGATGAGTTCTAAGGAACTTAAAAGAGATTTACTATTATATGCTAAGAGAAACCCACGGTTATTCTTAGATCTAGTAAATGATGATAATGTTCAACTTAGAAACTTTGGTATTAAAGCAACTGAAATGGGGATATTAAAATTATCTTCTGATCAAAGAACGTTCAGTTGGGGTAGTAACGACAGAAAGCTGATGAACGTCCCTTTTGATGAGCATCCTTATTCAGCTTTAGCTGCTTGGTTTAAAACTGACGAAGGAATGGAGATTTACTCCAATATTGAAAAAAGATTAAATTAATCTAACTGTAGATGCAGTCGCTCTACGGGGCGATTGCAAACTACAAATTAAAAAGAAATTATGGCGGTAAGTATAGATAGAGTATATCAGAAAGTATTAGCATTAGCCAATAAAGAACAAAGAGGGTACATAACTCCTCAAGAGTTTAACTTATTTGCCGATCACGCTCAAATGGAAATTTTTGAGCAATATTTTTATGACTTAGAACAAAGGAGCAGAGTACCGGGTAACGATCTAGACTACGGGGATATTATTACTAATATTGAAGAAAAAATATCGTTATTTATGTTAACCGACAACATTACTGGTGTACAGCAAAATGGAGAGTTTTTAATTAGTAATGATGTTACCGATGTTTACAGGTTAAGTTCCGTGAAGATTACATACTCTGGATCAAATAGACGTGTGGTTGCTGATGAGATGAGAGTTAGCGAGATTGATAAATATGAAAACTCACCATTAGCAGCTCCAACTAAATCAAGCCCTGTGTACACTAAATTCTCTACAGATGATAATCCTATTAAGATTAAAGTTTATCCTTATCCAATAACAGGAGATACTGTTACTGTAGATTACTTAAGGACGCCAATACCTCCTAATTGGTCTTATTTTATAAGTACTGATAACAGTGCTTTATTCAACTCTACAGACTCTATTGATTTTGAGTTACATTCTTTAGAGGAAAACAATTTGGTTGTTAAGATACTACAGCTAGCTGGTGTCGCGATAAAAGATCCTAACTTGACGCAAGTTGCAAGTCAAAAAGAAATCAGTACTATTCAACAACAAAAACAATAAATAAATGGGATTATTAGATAGCACGAGTCACCAAGAATATTACGAGGGTAATGACCTTGGTAATTATCAATTTACGTCTTTAGATAGTATTATAAATCAATTTGAAGTCGCTTATGTTGGGGAAAATAAAATTATACCAAAAATAAAAAGAGCTGATATCGCTTTTCACGCGATGAGAGGATTACAAGAATTATCTTTTGACACGTTAAAATCTGTAAAAACTCAACAAATAGATCTCCCAGCTAGTTTAATCATGTCCCTACCCCATGACTATGTAAATTATACTAGAATAATGTGGGCTGATAGTTCTGGTATTAAACACCCCTTATACCCCACTAGAGATACTCAAAATCCATTTCAAATTAGACAAAATGATGACGGTAGTTATGTGTTTCCAGAAGAAGCTGAAGAAGTATTGAATGGAGACTTTGGCGATGCTACTAATTTCTTGCATTGGGCAAGATCTCCTGTACAGAGTCACAGTCAGGTCACAATAGCCAAGGTTGTTGGTGGTGGGGGTAAAATAAGTTTCAAGCATAGAACTAGAAATTCTCATGGTGCAAATAATTGGGGTCATGTCATGCATATTACTCAAGTGCTTGACGTTAGTGATAAACTTTCCGTAGATTTATCAGCAGAAGGAATAGCTTTAGATCTAACGGGTGGAGCTGGAGTTTTGCGAGTTGGGTTATCAACCAATCCCCCAGACCCAAATAGTAAGGATATAATAACTGGAAACTACACTCGTACTTACAATGTGGATCCAAATTATTTTAATCTTTTTGATGTTGACGGTAACCGTAGTTATTTAGAGTGGAGATTAGGTGATGTGGTAGCTCAAGAAATGACAGGTATAGATGTCAGTAGCATCAATACTGTATATGTTACCGTATTTAGTTTTCACGAATATACAACTAGTGTTACAACAATTGCGGAAACTAATTCCGTAGATAACATATCCGTAGTAAACACTTATGCTACTGATAAATTAACATCTCCTTTAGGCAATGAAACTGAATCATCCACTTGGAATAATTATAAATCATCGACTCCCTCAGAAAACCAAGACGACTATATGGATGATACCTATTGGCCAGCGGAAGGGTCAAGGTTTGGATTAGATCCTCAACATGCTCAAGTTAATGGTTCATTTTTTATAGACCAAAGATTAGGTAGAATACATTTTAGTAGTAATTGTAGCGGAAAAACTGTGATATTAGATTATATTAGTGATAGCCTAGGTACAGATTCCGAAATGCAAGTTCATAAATTCGCGGAAGACGCTATGTATAAGTTTATAGCGCACGCAATACTATCTACGTCGTCTTATGGTCAACCATTAGTGCCTAGGTTAACAAAAGAAAAGTTTGCCGCAATAAGAAAAGCAAAAATAAGACTTTCAGGTTTAAAATTAGAAGAATTAACTCAAATACTTAGAGGAAAATCTAAGCAAATAAAACACTAGTACATGCCAGAAATTAAAAACAACTTTCTACAAGGTAAGATGAACAAAGACCTTGACGAGAGGTTATTACCAAATGGACAATATAGAGATGCCATGAACATAGAGGTTTCCGCCTCTGAAGGTTCTAATGTTGGTACAGTGCAAAATATATTAGGTAACCATAGGGTGGAAAATTTAGTTGGAAATGATTTTAATTGTGTCGGTAGTGTTGCTGACGAGAAGACAAATAGAATATATTGGTTCATATCAAAATATAATGTTGATGCTATTGTAGAATACGATATTGATAACAATATAGCTAGCGCTGTTTTAGTAGACAAAAACGCTGGTAACTACAAAGCTGTTTTAAAATTCTCTGGAAATATTATAACTGGAATAAATATAATTGATGGTTTGTTGTTTTGGACCGATAATAATAGTGAGCCTAAAAAAATAAATATAAATGAGTGCAAAAAAGGTACTATTCAAGATGGCACTTTAGATAATCACACTCAAATAAGTTTTGATCAAGGTGGTTTTAAGGGGTTAACTCTCGACAAAGTCTCTAACAATGCCCCGGGTAATGATTTTTTAACACATACCCCTAAAGCTGGAAGGTATTTTTGGGCCTCTAGAGATACTTTTTTAGAAATGACTGGAGGTTTAGATATTGAAGGTAATAATATTATCGAAGATGGTTTTCAATTACCACCAGCAACTACAAGTGGTGGTTACTTTTTCAAAGTAAGACATTATAGAAAAGGTAAGTTTTTAGGCATTAAAATTGTTAGATTTTTTGGTAACACACTAGAAGAAACTGATGCATACCAGGGAAGCTCAGGAAACGCAAATAACGGTACCTCAGGAAGACTTGCAGAATCCGGTAATTCAGCCAATATATCGGCACCATTTACCACAGACAACGACTTTCACGTTGGTGATATTTTCTTTGGGGATGGTATCAACTTAGATATAGAAGAGCGTCATATAACTGTCATAAGACCAAAACCCCTAAATTCTCTTTCCGTAAAAGTAAATCACGAAGAGTCATTAGTTGGCCCAGTTAATATCCCTAATTTATTCGAAACAAAATTCCCAAGATTTTCTTATAGATACAAATACAGAGATGGAGAGTATTCCGCTTTTGCTCCTTTTACAACGCCTGTATTTAACCCTAAATACACTAAAGATACAAGCGAGACTGTTACTGGTAACACGTTTTACAACAAAGACAATGCTTACGATATAAAAGAACCGTACAACAAAGCGATGGTTAACTCTATTCACTCCGTGGAATTAAGTGGTTTTGTAAGCGCACATACACCAGAAGACGTGGTTGAAATAGATATTTTATATAAACAAGAAGAATCTACTGTTATATACTCTATTAATACTATTAGGCACTCTGATAAAGAGTGGCACATCGAGGTAAATGTAGGTGGTCACAATGTCGGTTATAACGAAGCTCTATCCACAGCGGGCTCTGGAAATCCAAATGTCAAGGCAAACTACTTGGCTATTGGTAGCGATAGCAAGGGTAAGTACATTGTAACTACAGAGAATATACATGCTGCTTTACCAGCTAATCAATTGTTAAGACCTTGGGATAATGTTCCTAGAAAAGCATTAGCACAAGAAGTAACTGGTAATAGAGTTGTGTATGGTAATTATGTCCAAAACTACGAGTTAGGAAGTGATGTTCAAATTTCAGTTGATTATTCTGATAGGAAAAATAATATTGGAAGTTTTGCCTCTCAAGGCCTTCCATCTGTAAAATCTCAAAGAAACTATCAAGTTGGAATTATTTATTGTGACAAATTTGGAAGAGAAACACCAGTGTTCACCTCTAGTTCTGGAGCCGTAGGTATACCATGGCAAAGTAATAGCGGTGATAAAAACGCTAGTAGATCGCTACAATTACAAGCAAGTGTAGTTAACAACTTCCCAAGTTGGGTTGATTCGTTTAAACTCTTTATAAAAGAAAATTCTAACGAATACTACAACCTGGTAATGGATAGAGCGTGGCTTGGTAAAAGCACTTATGATTTAGATGATTCAGAGGGCCACTTGTGGATATCATTCCCGTCGTCTGATAGAAATAAAATTTCAGAAGATGATTACATAATATTAAAAAAGAAAATAGGACCTAGCGAAGAGCAAGTGGGTTTTGAAAATAAATATAAAGTTATAGACATTCAAAACGAAGCGCCTGAAGCTATAAGATACCAATTAATAAGTCAAGGTGTGGTAAATAATTACGGCCAAGTTAACGGTGACGTAGGAGGAACAACAGGTGTTGCTATTACAAGAGGTAGACTTACTGATGCGACTAATGGTGTTTTCTCCACCCACCCACATTATTCACCTCACCAACAAAACGACGTTTTAATAGTTGGTATTGATGGATGGCAAAACCAAAATGGGTGGAAAAGATCTTCTTTTGTTAATGATTATGCGGTTGGGATTGATGGTGGTGGTGGCAATAGTGGTGGTCAATTTGATCACAAAGACCTATACGTTTCCTGGCGTAGATACATAGGTGGTAATAGGGTTGAATCAAAAAAATACGAGGTAATTGGCGGGTGGAGAGGCACAACAGGATACGTAATGAAACTTAAAACAAAAATTACCAAAACAGACGCTGATATAGCTCACATTATTGGTAATAGCGATTTAGGATATACTGCGCCTACCGGGAATAATAATATCCATGCAGTTGCGTATTCAGGGGCGCAAGCTAATCGTGATGAGAGAAATCCTGAAGAACTTTTACATGAAGACTTACTATTTCAAATACATAGAAAAGAACCTAGACCTACTGAGGATTTTTCTGGGAAGTTTTTTGTTAAGATATCTAAAAATCAAGTTACTGATTTTATTACCAATGGGAATCTTGTAGATATAACGGACCAGTTCCGTGTTCTTAGTGCCAATCCAATTTGGGCTTGGGCAGACGACAGGGGTACTACTTCTGAAGTTGATTCTGCGAATTATGGTATAATGAACTATAACGGCGTGACAAACCTAGGTAATAACGCTTCTACTAATGTCAATAACTGGATACAAAGTGCCGTAAACAACAGTGTTGGTGATGTAGCCGCTGACACCACTCAAGCTAGTAGTGGTAAACTATACGTCTCTGATTATTCAGAGGTTTGGAATGGAATACTTGGTGTAATGAACACTAATAACCAAACAGATAGGAATAGATTTTTTATAGACATGATGCACATGGCGGCTGCTCAAAGTGATACTAGTGATTATGCTAAATATTGCTGCATAACTTGGTCTGGTTGCACTAAAAATGATAATGGAGATACTCTAGAGGACTCTGCTTGGAGTTACCCGCCATTAAAAACTTGGGTATCTGATATTGACGATAGTTCAGATATATTGGATGCGTTAAATAGTAATAGTGTTTGGTATAATGATAATTTTATCTCTACATCTACACTGTTGAGCGGCAACGTGGATTATAATAACTTAAAAATAGATGGTTGGGTTGGCCCTTTACAAAAAGTTAGCAGGGACACACCACCAATTGGTACTGGTATAAATAACGCTAATCACGTGAACGGATTAGAGGGTCTCGTTACTGTGGTAGCAGATCATATTACTGGTCCTAGAAGGTGGTTTAGTGGTATTAACGGTAGTGATGAAGGCGTTGGAGTTGATACAAAAGTATATTCTGAGGTTGGCAAGCATTTCATGCATTTATCATTCTTTGCTCCGGGGCAAAATTTAGTGAATGAAAGTGATATCCCAGCCTCTGGACTAGGGCTATATGGCGCTAGTTCTTGGGCTGCTAATCTACAGGGAATATGGGGAGGAGGCGTTTTCACTGGTGAAAAACCAAGCGATTTATTTGGAACAGGAACCGATAAGCATTTTCATTTTCCAATGGAGGGTAATTATGATAGTAGCAATAATGTATTAATGGAATCACCTGGTCCTGGTGTTGGGTATGGATATGATTTAAAATACAAAGAATTACACGACAGACAATGGGACCCAACCTTTGGTTATTTAGTTGGCCGATCATCTCAAGATGAGATTCGTAAATTTACAAGCAACATACATGCTGGTGCTAGATTCAGGTTTAATAGAAAATATACCCCAAACAGCAGCCTTCCTGCTTTAATTGACGACACTATATACACTATAAAAAACGTTACTGTAAAAAAACTATATAATCATACTTCTTGGAGAAAACCATATAATAGATTTATAAATGGTACTGATTTTTACTTACCGCCCAATGGGCAGGAGCACTTTTCATACCGAAGTGTAGAAGAGCAAGGTATGATGTTGTTAAACGATTACAATGATAGTGGGGTTTTTGCTGGTACGTCTGGATCGGCTGGTAATTATGATTTATTTAAAAAGAAGTTAGCACAATTTGGAGCGGCTCACAACAGAAGACTTTGTTACATAATAGAGCTTGATAAAAACCCCGGGGATAGTACTAGTTCCATGGGTAACCCTCTATCATTAGGTGATTCAATGAACGCTGACTTAGTAAATGATAATTATTGTGACATTGAGTTTTTAGATCCAGTTAAAGACGTTAGTCTTTATAATTTAGATAAGCATCCAGCTATATGGGAGATTGATCCTAGAAAAACTACTACAGATTTAGATATATATTACGAGACTGGAAATAGTATACCTGTAAAATTAAATAGTGAAACAAATGAGTTGTTAGCCCCTGTTGGTTGTAGAGTAGAGGTTATAAACTCTATGGTTACAGGTTCGTCTACAATTATATCTTGGAATAATAATGTTGCCACGTTTCACCCTGGGTTACCAAAAGAAGATGGAAGTGGCGCTGAGATAAATTACAGTGGTTTATCATTCAAGTTTATTAGAAATGATGGTAGTTACACTATTATAGAAGCTGGCCAACAAGATTTAGAGGGGATAAGTATAACTCTTGGAGAGTTGAAAAGAAAATTTATATTTAGAGAAGACGTTGGGGATGATTTAGGGATTGGTCTTAATTGGTACAATTGCTTTTCTTTTGGAAACGGTGTTGAATCTAATAGAGTTAAAGACGACTTTAACGAAGTATTTATTACCAATGGTGTAAAAGCGTCTACTACCACTCATGAAACCTATAAAGAAGAAAGAAGAAAGAGCGGGTTGATATACTCCGGTATATATAACTCAAACTCTGGGGTGAACGATCTGAATCAGTTTATAATGGCTGAGAAGATCACTAAAGATTTAAACCCAACCTACGGTAGTATACAAAAGTTATTCCAAAGAAGAATCAGTTTGATTGCCTTTTGTGAAGATAGGGTTATCCAAATCACGTCTAATAAAGACGCTATATATAATGCTGATGGGAACCCACAATTAATATCTAGTAATAATGTACTAGGTGATGCCAACCCGTTTGTTGGTGATTATGGTATATCTAAAAATCCAGAATCATTTGCATCGGAATCATACAGAGCATACTTCGCGGACAGGCAGAGAGGCACTGTTTTAAGACTATCTAAGGATGGTTTAACACCTATATCTAAAATTGGTATGCACGATTGGTTTAGAGATAATTTACCAAGATACAACACTATATTGGGGACTTATGATAGTTATAAGGAGGATTATAACATAACGCTGGGTAACAACCCTGATTTTAGTGAAAACTTAGTGTTAGACGAAGTCTTAGAGCTTGGGGAAGAATCAACAACCACACAATTAGGAACCTTAAATAGGTTATCAAATCATCAGGTGGCTAATGGAAATTCTTTGCAATATTTATATGATACATATAGCGTTATCGACGCTTACGATTCTAACAATCCGTTTTATTGGGCTAATTTCAACGAAGAGTCTTATAACTTAACAACTTACACTACGATAATTCATCATGCAGAAATCCCTTACGAGTACTTTCAAAACCAACAAAACCAAAGTGGAGGGATTACCACTATAACTCAAGCTCAGCAAGATTTTGCGTGGGCAACCTTTATGGTAAAGCCAGATAACCCTAGTGACCCTAATACTATAGATGGTTGGTGGTATGATCCAAGGTTTACAAGCAACAGTGCTATAGATATATGGGGAGCAAGCGCTTCAAATGCTCACGATGCACAGGTTAACAGTACTATAGAAAGATTTATAGAAGATTTTAGTGGAACCATACACTCTATTAACGAAAACGACACGGCAAATGAAAGCACGTTGTCCAGTCCACCTGGAACTGGATCATGGGCAATTGGATTTGATCCGAGTGTAGCGAAATACGCTGGGGACGCTAGCGCATCATATTACCGTATTAATAGTAGTAATCACACTGGGTTAAGAAAAATTTCATCAGCTATCACAAGAAACTCTGCTACTAATGCGATACTTTTTGATAGATGCCATGCTGGTAGTTATATTAAATTTAGAAGTATTGGTTCTGGTGGAATCCCAATTAACAGTGGGTTAAACGAGCGATTTGTTCAGAATGGCGGTACTGTTGCTAGTGGTAATATTGAGCATGATTCATTTTTTAACGGTGACGAGTTACATATTCAATTTGAAGTAAAATGCTATATCACTACTGACGATCCAGACGATGCTAGCGCTACTGATGTAAGATATGGTTACAATTATATAGAACCACAATTAACCCTTTGGGACGGTGAACAACAACTTGATGGTGATGTACTATCTACTTACGATAATTATGGCGTTTCGTTTGGAGGTATTCAAAGTGTGCAAGACACTCTAAACCCACCCCCAGCAGATCCTTACAATCCATATAAATATCTACAAACGCAACCAAACGCAATGGGTAATGATTTTGAAACTCCAAATGGGTTAAGTGGTTACAGTTCAAACACATCCCAAGCACACGTTAACTACAAATGTGTTGGGATTGTTCAAAGTAATTCAAACACGGTTACATTTCCGAATACTAGCAACATATCCGCTTTAACACAACAGAGTACCAATGATGCTGGAACAAAAATCATTGTATATGGCGCAACTTTTAAGTTTATCGATCCAGATCAACAAGCCCCAAATGGTGTATATAACGGAAATGGGTATGGCACTACAAATAGAAAAGTTGTTAACGACCTTAGGTTTAGAATACGAAATATAGCGGCTCCATACGGTGGTTCAAACTCTAATTGGAACAAAGACTATGCTGGTCAAAGTGGAGATTATCCTCTAAAAAGACCAATGTGGGAGATAAATAACATAAAAATTAAAAAGGGTTTTGGTATAACAGGACCTCACACCCCTTTTCAAGCCGAGGAAACGTCCACAACCCCGGTAATACCCGCTCTTCCAGCTATCCCCGCTACAACTATACTCCCTTGGACAGAGGTAACCATGAGTCCTGGGCTTGTTGGTATTCCTTTTGCTCACCCTACTACGGGCGAAGGGTGGGTGAGCGCAAGTCCCGTCGGGCACAACAAAAGCTTTTATGCAGAATCTATGCATGATTCTGGCTTTGGGGGCACGGTTTTACGAAGCGCATTACAAACAGCGACTTTAGCGAGTGGGGCAACGGTGTCTTGGTATGAGCCAGATACGACCGCTACTTCTGCAATTCCAAATAATTGGGCTACTGGATTTACAAATCAAACCGCGAATATACCCTCTCCAAACGCTATGATTTATGATAGAACAGAAAACACAAATCACACTATACCAACACCTACTTTAGGACCTGGAGGTGGAATACAAGATTATAATAATGACTGGATACTTATGGCAAACCCAAACGATATGGGTTCTTATAACCACGCTATCCATATGCAGATAAATCCTAACAGCGGTACGTCAGACCCTTTTGTCGCTGGTAGTTGGTATTTAGTAGATGTAGAATGGGACGAAAGTTTTGGGGCAGGCCCAATCGCTGGTCAATCGTTAACAACACCACCTGGCCCAGAAGGAGTTTTATTTGTTAATAGTGTTGCTGGGCCAAGTTCTTATGTAGACTTGGCAGATATTGACCAACAACACGGCGTTGGTATATATCGCTATGGTAACAACACAAAAGGAGGTCACATTCAATTAAAGCAAGTATATAGAACGGAGTATGGTTCGCCTCGAAACGTGTTAAGAGCTCTTTTTAAAGTAGAAAGTGATGCGCCGGTAGTAAGTCAAGCGATAGTAACTGCGATTAATCCCCATAACAATGTACCTAATAACGTTTGGGCAGCTTCTTTTGGTAGATTTGTTTTAGAGATGAACGGGTGCACAGATAAAATTAAAATAGAAAAAATTATATGTAGAAAATTGGGTACAGGAAACTCTATTTTTAATAATTGGAATGATATCACAACGGGGTCAGGTATAGCCACTAATTGGATACGTAACTACGTTAGTAATACGAATCCCTGCCAACATGCGCTTGATAACAAGTTTTTATATTTTGCCAATGGTAGATTGTGCTTTGAATTACCAGACCCCACATCAATTGGAGTTTCTAATTGGTCTCCTGATCCCTACATGACAGGGTATGGTTGGGAACAAGATCTCGCTACCACTATTGGAACAGCTTTAGAGGCTTCACCAACAAATTGGAAATTAAGCTTTACAGTCACCTCGAATCCAGTTACTAATAATTTTTCAGGTAAACTACAGGGTGCTATAACAACTTCTGACGCAACCGCTATCGCTAGTTCTGGTGGTGTTGGTTTTTGCGGGGTTAATTTTTCAGGTATAACCCAAGAAGGTAATTATTTAATAACATTCAACTTTGATGACACAGATAATGCTAATTGGACGTTTGAAAGAGCAAATCTTGGTCAATCAGATTACACTGACTATACTGGTACTGGTTCTTTAAATCACGGTACAACTTGGCAGACTACATTAAGCGCATTACCGGCTCCAACTGGTGCTCTTTATGCCGCCGTGGGCCCTAATGGTAGTTTTGCGGATAAACTGTATTTTTACAACGATGATGAAGCCGTTGCTAATGAATATGGAATCAGTAATATATCACTAACTGATTCTACCCCGATATTTTCAGGTGGTAGTGTTGGTTCTTGGAGTTTTGGTGGATTTAATACATCTCTAAATGATTTTATACATTGGGACGCTAGTGCTTTGCACTTAGTTTTTAGTGTTTGCCCACCTATAGACTCAAACACTCCTGAGTTTAGACTTATAAATATAAACCAACAATTAGATAAAACCATAAATAGATATGAGAAATATAGAATAAACTTTACGCATGGACTTCAAGGTGGTGGTGCAACATTATCTATATATTATTATAACGCAGAAGGCTTTGGTTTTAAGATAAGTGGAATTGACGAAAACTCACCTAATATTTTTACAGCGGAAGTTACTATTGGTGGTGATGTAAGTGATTATGGTAGCCAATGGCAATCTACAAACCCAGTAAGTGATACATATGAACCTGATCTTAAAAACTCTTTTGTAATTCAAGTAGAGGGAGGTATTGGTACTTCTATAACTGGATATATAGATAATATATCCATGTTAAGAGTTATTGACACGGCTGGTAGTAATATAGTAGGCGCACTACCAATTGATCGTGAGTCAACAACGCTTTCGTTTAATGAAAACTCCAAAGGTTGGACTAGCTTTAAAAGCTTTATACCTGAAAACGGGCTTAGTGTTTCTAAAAAATATTTCACGTTTGATGATGGAGCCTTGTATCAACACTATGTTCCGAAGTCAAACGGCTCAACGGTTAACGAGATAGAGTTAGCGGATAATTATAATGTATTTTATGGGGAATTTGAAAGCTATTCTAGCGTTCAAGTCGTATTAAACCAAGAACCGTCTGTTGTTAAATTATTTAATACAATAAACTACGAGGGTAATCAAGCATATGTAACGCGCCCAACGGCATTAACGGTTGATGGTGTGGTAATAAAAACAGCAGAAGAACAGATAAATATAAATAACTCTAAAGCTTGGAACACTGGGAATGATATAAATGGTTGGACATGCTCTGAGGTAAAAACAAACCTAGAGCAAGGCAGCATCAAGGAATTTATAAAAAAAGAAGGCAAGTGGTTTAACTATATAAAAGGATTGACTAAAGGCCCAAAGGTTGACACTAGTTTGTTTAGCGTACAGGGATTAGGAGTTCCATCTACTTCAGAAGACGTAACTATTGTTTGTCCACCAGGCTTTGTGTTTAGCGTGAGCCAAATGGCATGTATACAACTGTAATTAACTATAAATAAATTAGTATGATAATAAATAATTTCAATATAGACACGAGTGACCTACCAGCAGCGGAGACAAGTAGGGATTTCAATGTTGTAGGCACAGCTGGTGCTCAGTTTATTATTATTGCCATTCAAAACCCTAGCAGTTCTTCCTCTCACACTTTATACTATGATTTTGATAGCAAGACTTTTGAATCTGGTCACAACGATAAAAATAATACCTTAACAGTTACGATGGCAGGTTCGACCTATAGAAATAGAATCAACTTTCCATCTGGGGCGGGGGATTTTGTTGTAAAATTAATAGCTGTTAATGGTACCACTCTACAAAACTCAATACATGGTATTTCAACTAAAAATATATCTAAAAGCGCGGCAGATACTGTTGTTACTTTTACACCAGGAACGACCTCTTCATCTAATTACACCACAGTCCCAACTACAACCTCGACAAAACCTGCTGGTTCAACCAGTTCTGTAAGTTTTAACTGGGGTATAACAAATATTTCTAACGATAGTCATGGTTTTGGACTAAGGCCAAATGAACAAATCGACACTATAACTGATAGCAATTTTTATTTTACAACAACTGAAACTATTAATGATTTAGCTGTTAGAACTGGAGAAAACAAAGGGGCGGTTAGCAGTAGTACAACTGTACATTTAGCTGAGGGTACCCAAAGTACCACTTTAATAGGTGATTATGTTTTTGGAACTGGTGTTACAAATGGAACAACAGTCGCGGAGATTGTAACTCCCGGTCAAATATTATTATCCGCAGCCATGAGTATTTCAGACGAAGTTATTTTAACTTTTGTTCAACCAACAAATGTTTTTACCGTTGATGATTTGACCGATCTTGCTGTTGGAATGCAAGTATCAGCAGTTAGTGGTACTAACTCTTATTTAATTGGAACACCTACTATCACTAGAGTAAATGAAGACACTAATGAAATACACTTGAGCACTGACCAAGCCCTCGCTAATGATATAACACTAACGTTTAAAGCTATAGGCGCAGAAAATATTAATGAGGCTATAGGTCTAGAATTCAATGTGGAGCAATATCCAATAGTAGCTCCAACCACTCTTACTAAAACTATTAGAGCTGGTAGTAGCAGTACAACCATAAATCTAAATGGGACTTACGGTATAGCTGGTGGTAATCATGTAACTATATCTGGACTGAATATTGACAATAGTTCTGCCAATGCGATTACCTCTGTTAGCGCTAGTTCTTCCGCTGGATCTATGGTTGTGCAAAACGCACAAAGTGGTTTAACAACAGCGTCTACTATAACTTTTATTGACTGTCACCAAAATATAAACATTAGCGGGGTTATAAACATATCTAAACACCCAGTATCAGATAGAACAATATATTTAGATTTAGATCAATTAATAACAGTAGGCGCGGCCTCTTAAAATAAAACTATGCCAACAGCATTTAAAATTTCTTTTGAAAATAAAAATTCATCATTACAAATTAATGATGTAGTACATGTTTCAGACGTGGATCCTATAACAAAAACTCTTGGCCCACACTCGGTACTTGGTGTTATAAAGCGCATTGAGGGTAATTCATTATTTGTAGAGGTTGATGCATCTTATAGCGGCGCAGCGCAAGACATAGAAAATATGTTTGTGTTTTTCTCTAAACCAATACAAGTAAACGAATCTAGTTTAAAAGGGTATTATGCGGATATTACGCTTAGAAATGAATCTAAAAAATATGCCGAATTATTTGCTGTTAGCTCAGAGATAGCTCTTAGTAGTAAATAAAAGCCAAAAAGTGTGACTATATAGGTACACTTAAATTAAATTAAATGAATGATAATATAAACTTTAGATCTTTTAAAGAAGGGGACTATGAAGTTTGTTGTGAATGGTGGAAGTGGTGGTGGAAACGCACCGGCTTAAATCCAGTTCAAAGAGCTTTACTACCAGATGACGATAAGTGTTTTATTATAGAAAAAAATGGAGTACCAGTGGCCGCTTATTTTTTATTGGTATTTGAGTTTCGTCTAGTAGCTTTTACAACATATTTAGTAACTAATCCAAATTATAAAGAAAAAGACAGGAGAGAACTAATAAAACGCTTGGTGTTAAGCGTGGAAAAAGAAGCAGAAAAATTAGGAGTAATGCAGTTGTTCACAATCTGTATGAATGACCACATGACAAATATACACGATAGTTTAGATTGGATGTTAATACCAGTTCAAAATGAAGGTTTTAAATATCTAACAAATAACTTTATAAAATAGAAAAATTATGGGAGATTTTTTTGGAAAAAAATCAAAGAGAAAGCAAACGCAAACCATGAATGACATGAACGCTATGATTCAAGGTCAAGTTGACGAATTCAAAGGTGCGCAGCAAATTGCTCAAGATAGAGCGGATAAAACAAGGGGTCAGTATGAGGATTTTCAATTTACAAATCCATTTGCTGACGCTCAAAACGTATACGCTGGAGCGCAAAACGCCTATGCTGGACTAACAAATCAATTCACAGGAATGGAAAACATGTATGAGGGCATGGAAAACCGTTTTGAAGATATGACAGTAGATATGCGTGCCGCTGATTTCCAAGCGCAACAAGGACAACAGCAAAGAGCAAATATATTACAAAGTTTAAGAGGTGCGGCTGGGACATCTGGTATTGCCGGTTTAGCACAATCATTAGCCAATCAAGGTGCTATGCAATCCCAACAAATAGCAGCTGGTATCAGTCAACAAGAAAGACAAAATCAAATGCTAGCTGCCCAAGAGGGTTCTAGAATAGATATGACACAGAGAGGCGCTGGTATGCAACTACAACAAGCTGAGAGAGCTGGGGCAGCGCAATTACAAGGTCAACAAGCCGCGGGCGCTATGGCGGTTCAACAAATGCAAATGGCTGGGGCTGATAAACAACAAGCGATGATAATGCAAGGAGCCGCAGATGTTCAAGCCGCTGAAGCGAGTCAAATGTCAACGCTATTAGGTATGGATTATGGTATGTTAGCGGGTGCCAATCAAGCATATCAAGGTTCTTTAGCAAATCAAATGTCTGGTATGGGTATGGAGGCTAATATGTACGGAGCACAATCACAAAACAATATGTTTAATACTTTAGCAAATACAGCTGCTACTTTTTTTGGTGCTGGTGGTGGTTCGCTATTTGAATAATAAAAATAAATATGGCAAAAACAAATTTAAATCCAGGCGCAGATGCAACGCTAGTTAGTGCCGCTTATAGGTCCGCGGCGGGTAACACACCGGGTGACTATAGCGGAGCGCTTGAAAGCGTTGTTCAAGGTTATGAAAAAACTATGGAAGCGCAGTCAGAGGCTTGGGGTAACGTAGCTAAACTAGGTGCTAATATAGGTAGCGAAATGATAGCTAACGCAGAGGAGTTAACGTCCTACGTTGCTAAAACTAGTGGTTTAGATCCTGAAGGCGCGGCATTTCTTGAAAATGAAATATACGCAAATAAAGATGCTCAAAAAGCACTTGGCTTTTTAGATTTTTCAAGAGAAACTAGAAAGGAAAGAGCTAAACTTAAGTTGAAACAAAAAGAGCTTTTTGCTGAAATTGATTTAGCTGTAGAAAGTATTAACGTTGGCGCTGATAACATAGCCAATGGTCTATATGACGCTGAACTAGCGAATTTAAATGAGGGAGATGCTGAGAAAGTTAATGCTATTATAAAAAGTAATTTAAAAGACAAAAACACAGAGAATGGCAACTACGCTAAACTAGGTAGAGATGAAAATACAGGGGAATTAATGTACACTTTATATGACAGTGATACTAACGAGCCAACTATGCTAAATGGTAAGCCACAAACAATGACTATAAAAGAGTTTAATAAAAGCATAGCTAACAACGTTAAAGATACCAAAAATGTCGTAGGTACTAGTCTAGGTGGTATTATAAACGATATAGTAACAAACGCTCAAAAAGGTAGAAATGGTGTTATTGCCCCTCAAATGACACAGATGGGGTTAAATAGATTGGATGGTGCGCTGCAAACAGACACAGATTTAAGAAGAGCAATGCTATCAAAGTATGGAATGAAAAACACTTCTTTTGTCGATGATCTAACAAGTAAAGGCACGGTGTCAGCTGACTTGTACGGTTCTATGCTTAAGCAACTTGGATTAGGACAAGGTGGTCAAATCCCAGCAACAGGTGCTTTTGAGGGTATTGCAGATACAGATGGTACTAAAGGTTTAAGTTTAAACGAGGTCAACGCTGCTTATGGTACTTACGTTAATAATATAATAGGTTTGAAAGATATAGACGCGAGTAGAGCCGCGTTTAAAGCTTCGTTCACTGATAGAATGGCTGATGCTCATAAGTATGGGTATAGCAACAGAGCAATTAAACCTGGGGATAAAGATAAGGATAGTAAAACCAGTAAGTATGGTGGTTGGGGTTCT
>Ga0208669_1000320_pt1 | contig 19346 bp, 19 predicted proteins | sample 21_taG_FD_184095 | JGI IMG/M metagenome (GOLD analysis project Ga0208669, IMG submission 184095) | Marine viral communities from the Subarctic Pacific Ocean - 21_ETSP_OMZ_AT15319 metaG (SPAdes) (version 2) | ecosystem: Environmental > Aquatic > Marine > Oceanic | place: Pacific Ocean | collected...
GATACACAGACTTCCACTATCTTAGAGAAATATGGAAAGAAACAACAGAGAAAGACGCTCTTATAGGTGTGTCAATGACAGGAATCGGGAGTGCCGCTGTGCTCCAAATGGATATGAAGGCCGCTGCAAATATCGTGAAAAAGGAAAACGCGAGAGTATCGAGCCTAATAGCGATTAATTCATCAGCAAGATGTACAACTGTAAAACCTGCAGGGACGACATCTCTGGTCCTTGGAACATCTTCGGGCATTCACGCTTGGCATAACGATTATTATGTCCGTAGGATGCGCGTAGGGAAAAACGAGGCTATATATGATTATCTATTATCTAATCATAATGATTTGATTGAAGATGAGTTCTTTAGACCTCACGATACTGCTGTTATTTCCATACCACAAAAATCACCTGATGGTTCAATACTTAGAACTGAATCTCCGTTCGATACTCTTGAGAGAGTTAAGCGTGTTGCGCAAGAGTGGATACGACCTGGTCATAGAAAAGGTAGTAATACACACAACGTGTCAGCAACTATATCTTTAAAAGAGAACGAATGGAAAAAAGCAGGGGAATGGATGTGGGAGAATAGAGAATATTACAATGGGTTATCTGTATTACCATATGATGGTGGTACATATACACAGGCTCCGTTTGAGGACATTGACGAAGCGAAATACAATAAAATGTCTAAAGTATTATCTAACGTAGATTTAACGAAAGTTATTGAAGCTGAGGATAACACAGATTTATCAGGCGAGTTAGCTTGCGCTGGTGGATCATGTGAAGTTGTTTAATTTAATAAAATATAAAATATGAATTTAGAAGAATTATTAGACACTATGCAAGATGAAATGCACAGTGCACACGAGGAAATGGAAAAGTTTATTGGTGGAAATAAATCAGCCGGAACTAGAGTTAGAAAGAGTATGCAAACAATTAAGACCGCTGCTCAGAACGTGAGACAGCAAGTACAAGCGATGAAAAACGCTTAAGTATAATATACTTAAAATAATAAAGGGGCTTTTTAGCCCCTTTTTTTTATCCAATGTTTTTTGTTTGTTTTTTGCTTTTCTTTTTAGCAATATTTCTATTATCCGAATCTTTTTTATATTTTTTGAGTTCCCTTCGCAATTCGACGCCTTGCTTTGCTGCACCTATACTTTGCCCAACCACGGGTATCATAGAACCAGCATTCAGTACAGCATTTACCGTGTGTTGTTTAGCTGCTTTCTTATCACCTCTAAATTTAGCACCCAAGGCTCTACCTGTTGATACAGCAGTATTAGCTAGATCAGCTAAATTCCCCACACCTGGTACCATACCAGCTACTGACAATGCTTTTTGAACTTTATCAAGTCTCTTACCTGTCTTACCTTTTGTATAAGGACTCCAACCTTTCATTTTAAATGCCATATTACTTTGTGTTTATATTTAACAATTCCACCTGCGTCTAGCGGCTTTACCTCTTTCACTAGTCCAACTTCTTGATCTAGCACAAAATGATTTTCTTCGCTTAGCTTTCTTACTTCCCGGTTTTAATTTTGACGGTGGAGTAGTAACAGCGGTCTGCAATTTACTACCTGGATTTTTTCTTTTATATTCATCAACACCTTTTTGAGTAATACCTCCGCCAGCAGCTCCACCAGTAGCGCTCTTATCTTTAGAAACAGGATTAAAGTTTTTACCTCTACCTATAGTTCGCCTTGGTTCAGCTGATTTTTTAAAAGGATTGTTTGATTGTATATAAGCCATTATTCACCACATTTTTTTGAAGGATCATCTACTCTTCTCCAGTCTTCTTTTTGAAACCAGTCTCTTAGTGTGGCTCCTTTTTTACGAGCACCTTTAACATTTGTTTTAGATGATCTTCTATATTTACCTTGAGCACCAGCTGATCGTTTAGAACTAACTAGCTCTTGTCTTTTTTCTTTACTTAAGCCACGTATCTTATCTGCTGGCAAACAAGTTTTAGTTGTACCACCGCCTTTTTGTTTTTTAAATGGATTTGATTTTTGTACGTAAGCCATTACACTTTACCTTTTATATGTTGATACATTGCTTCGCCTAGTTTTTCACCCATTACACTATCAGACTTGTAGTGAGCTTTAGCTGTTCTTCTACTATCAGATATTTTTTTACCAGCTTTAATGAATTGCTTTGATGCCTTGGGAAACTTATCTGCTAGTATTTTACCTATCAACACACCTTGAGTTGAGTGACCACTTGGGTATGAGGGTGTTTTCATAGAACTCATTTCATAGTCCTGCATATTAATACCTAGTTTTTTAGCTAGAACTTTAGGCCTAGGTCTATTAAAATGTTTTTTTAATTTAGTTACTATAGGTGCAGATTTTTTAATCAAATCACCAACCAACTTAGAATCATAGTTAGTTATATTGTTTTTAGTAGCTATATCAGCAAATGTTTTTTCTATGTCATCATACCTTTGAACAGATATTTTATTCATAGGTATAGTATTAAGTTGCTTCACCTCCTGCATTGTATTAAAAGAATTATCAGAAGGCGGTTTTATATTTTTAAACTCATCTATATTAAAACCTTTAAACATTTTTATTTTGTATTTTAATTACTACCCCCGTATTTACTAGGACCGCCAGCTTTAGTACATCGAACACCCCAACCAGAAGCATAAGCACTTGGCCACACCTTAAACTTACGTTTAGCTGCGGATTTACAAGGTCCACTTATTTTTTTAAATGGATTACCCATCTGCTCCACGCGACGTCTGCCGCAACCAGTTCTAGGTATGGGATTATTTTTCTGTACGTAAGCCATAATTACTTGTATAGTTTCCTTCTAATATCTTGTTTTAGTTTAGTGCCTTCAGTTTTTCTAGCAGATTTATTATGTTCTCTAGAAAGTTTTTTTCGTAATTTTTCTCTTTCCTTATTATCAACTTCTTTTTTTATCTTCTTAGCGTTTTTATCATTTTCAACCATCATCATAGGACCCACTGGTCTAGATACAGTGCTAGCTGCTTTTGTTTTCTTTCTTCCTCCTAATACACTACCAAGTGCTCCTCCAGCTAATGCACCACTAGCAATTGTACCAACGCTACCTAAAGCTTTACCAACTTTACCTAATAATCTTTTTGGAGATTTTACTTTTTTCTGTTTAGATGTCAATTTTGCTTTCTTTGTTTCTACAACCTCTTTATTTTTTTTACTTTTTTTATAGCCCTGTTTTAAAATCTCCACATTTCGTGCTAAGCCTGGTATTCCAGTGGCTAGAACATTTGGATTGTTTTTTATAAAATCTTTAGCCTTATTGACCATTTGTTTTAAATTTCTACGTTTATCCATAGTGCCAGCTGTGGGTTTAGTTTCTTTTGGTTGGTCCTTCATTCTCATTGGAGAAACCATATCTCCGAAGTTTTTTCTCATAGGTCCTTCTTTACCTGCTTTCATTTTAAATGCCATAATTATTGAAATTTATTTAGTATTATTGTATCAATAGAATTTTGTATCACCTTCTTATCAGCCTCTAATTGAAACATGATGTTTGCGTTAAACCTACATTTTTCTACACCATTATCAAATATAACAACTGTAGGTATAGCTGTTATGTTGTATTGAGCTTGTATATCAGCGTCAGCCATTATATCTAACCTATAAGACTCGCATTCTTTTAATTTATTTAGCTCAGCGAATTGATTAGCGGAATTCCAGTCAGCCCAAAATTCCACAGCTACAATATCTTTAGCTATACGATCTTTAAAATCACCATTAATAAAGTCCTGTCCAAAAGCTGTGCTACAAGCGAATACAAGAACCATCATTAAAACGTAAATATAATTTGATATTTCTATTTGTTTAATCATTACCTTAGTTCTTTTATTTCTTCTTTCAGTTCGTCCATCTCCTTTATCACCGCATCGATCTTATTACGAGCCATTTGATCTTTCATGTTAAACTCCATTCTAGTTGGAGGCCAAGTGTTAGTGGCTGCTGGATCACCCATATCTATAGTGTATGTACCTGTTCCTGGTACTGGTTTTTCCAATGCCTCTTGTACCTTTAATTCTAAATCCGTAAACTTAGAATTTATACTAGCCATTAAACCAAAGTAAGCGGATATAACCGTGGCAACAGCTACGACTATACTGATTAAAGTTTTAACACTAACTTGAAACTTACTGTCTTCTGATAATTCTTTTGCCATTATTTTTTATAATAAATTTTACCATTCTCTATATACAATCCTTCTCTCGTTAAAATTGCTTGCCCATTAATATTATATATTACACCATTTGATTTAGATTTATCTACTATTTCCATAATACTTGAATTACAAGGTAAACCTGAGTCGCAATCAATGTATTCAGTGTTTATTATTTCTATATATTCCACGACTGTATCAACTACAAATATTTCTATATATTCAGTTTCAATTTCCACAATCGTATCATAAATAATAACGTCAACATATTCAACAACATTAATATACATTGTATCTAAGACATCCTCATAAACAAAAACCGTATCGGTTATATAAATGTATTCCGGAACAAACGTTTCAATCTCAAACGTGTCTATAACGATGTTTGTTATGTATTCTGTTTCAACAATTGTATCAAATTGAATTACCGTTTCATATATATAAAATGGTACTTCAACTTCTACCTCTATTGTATCAAGTTCAATAATAGGTATCTCAACGTAAACAGTATCACACGGTGGTGGACCAATAGGACCACACTCTTCTATTGTGGTTGGTACAGCATCTTGCTCATCAGAAGCATCAACACAATCTTCCCATCCATCATTTAAATAAAACAAACCACCTTGTCCGTTTGGTACACACCCATTTGGTGAGTACTGTGTCCAATTCGCTGGATCATCTCCACAATAAAAACCATCCTGCTCAGCACACGCTATGCATAGTTCTTGAAAATCGTAATCTTGCGCGTTAGCGAACGAGCCAATAAACGCAAATAGTATTATAATATATTTCTTCATAATTTTATTTTTTAAATATTTTTGTGCTATCTACTAACACCACTCTTCTTAGACATGTATTCCCCATCAAATTGCTCACTTTTTCTATTTCTATGGTCTTGCTTATATTTTTTGTAATTTTTAAATTTAGTCCAAGGTTTTGGAGAAGTAAGTACATCTCCAGTTGTCATTATCGCGGAATGGATTTTTCCACCGACAGTTGTTTTTCTCTCAGTCTTTTTTGTAAAGGCACTGAAACCTTTCATCTTAAATGCCATAATTAAAATATTAAATAGTTAAAACCAAACTTCATTTCATATACTGGTTTATCCCAGTATTTCATATGAGTTCCTTCAATAAACATCCCAAGTGATTTAGTAATCCTTGAGCCAAATACAATACCAGCGTCCCATTCGATGTTATCGTATTTTTCTTCTCCGTATTCAAATGAGTAATCATCCATACCATAATGCAACGGTAAGCAATTAGCCCAAACGTGTAACCACATTTTTGGAGTATACTTATAATAAGCTAAACCTATAACAGCGCTAATTTCTTTTTGTAATCCTAATTTCTCCAGTTCACGCTCATTAAATCGTGCAACCGCGTCGCCAAAATAGTGGTGGAAAAACTCGTCGTTTGAGGTAGCGATAAGTACGGAATCTCCACCACTAACATCGTACCAATTCTGGTCGATATAAAATCCTTGAATCCAAGGTTGTGATGCATAACCAAAATCCTCCGCTAAATCTTGAAATGTATTTTCTCCTGGAATCCAGAAGTCATCTATTGGGGTTACACCATAAACAGGGTGAACCCTCATCACAGCACCAAGTGTAAAATCCCAATTGCCTTTAGTTAACCTATACCTAGTATCAAACGATGCGTATTTTAAATTTACTCTTTGATTATCTGAGTATTGTAATTTAGTAACACAACTGTTCCCTAGATATCTTAACCAAAAATTTTGATCAGTAAATTTTTCCCCACGATTTCTTATAAAAGAATAGTTAAGCAAATATTCCCAGCCAACAGCATTACCTATTGTTACATTATCACTAACTCCATCTTCAGTCCCATAGTACCATGTTTTTACCTTATACTCGTAATCCATTCTAGCGATCTTACGTAAACCAACAGTTAAATTGTAGTCATATGGATTCAACTCTGTCACATCATCGTAGCCTTTGTCAACCGCTATATAGTCTTCTGTTTCTACAAAAGACGTACCCATTGTCATTGACGTGTAAAACGTTGAGTATTTAAAGAAGTCTTTTAACTGAGCAGTGCAAGCAGTGCTAATCAGTAAAAAGAATATTAATAATTTTTTCATACTTATTTTTTAGTTTTTTAGTTTTATTAGTTGTTTGTTTAACGCAACTATATCTTTTCTTTGCGCTGGTGTCATTTTGCCACCTTGATTGGAAATATCTTCTTCTATAAATTGTATCCTATCATTAATGTCCGCTACTTCTTCAGTCAAACTACCACCTGTTATTTCCGTATCCTTGTGTTCTGATTTTAGTAGTTGTTTCTCTGGTTCTGGCTTGACACCATATTTTTCATAATCTTCTTCCTTTAATTTCTTTTTGAAGTCAGTTATTCTTTGTTGTTCTTCCTCAGGAAGATTTGTCTCTTTTTTAAAGCCAGAGAAGCCTCTCATTTTAAATGCCATAATTATATTGTTTTATATGTTATTGTTACTTGCTTGCCGCACTCAATAGCCTCTGCTATTCGTGAATATATTCTTCTATATGCTTGAGTCGACTTACCTATAAAACCGTCCTTCGTGATTTGGTTGTTTTCCTGGGAATCTCCGACGAGAAGGCAACCCGCTGTATGTTCATCAGTGTTTCCACAATGAATAAGAATGTACTCAAAATTAGGAACGTCAAGAACGTGAAGCATGCCAATGTGAAAATCAGAAAAACGTTTAGAATATTTCGAATTATATCCACCCTCTTTTCTAAGACCGAGTTTATACGTTCCATTAGGTATTCTTGTCTCGCCATATATTTTTTTATCTCGTTGTTCATCTTCTAATGTGTATGCTAAAAACGTTCTTTTGCACCTAAATCCCTCAGCATGGAGAGCTGGTGCTAATCTATCTACTTCTAGTAATATACCATTTGTACTATCGATACCACTAGAAAATCTAATTACTTCTAATTCCATTTTATCTTATTATTAAAGCGCAATCAGCGCTACCTGTTGTCGTTAATTTTAATGTAAATTTACTTTTTTGTTTAATAAAATCTATGCCAGTAGAAACTATATCATCATCTAATAACAAACTTGCTCCAACTGGTATTTTAACATTAGCTATAATATCATATTCACGATCTGTGTCGTCTATATAGAGTCTATCTACTGTTAACGCGTTACTGTCATGAGTATTTGTTATAAGTATTTGATTTACAAAAATACTACCATCATTAGTTATCTTAGAGGACGTAGATAGTAAATCTGTGTCAGTAGTATTTCCTGTAAATTTTAATAGTTTTAACATTTGTTTTTATATTTTGCCATTTTATACTCCGTTTACTTTGCTTATACTTGCTGTTGCTACTCCATTTACTTTTCCTATATTTGCTGATGCTACTCCATTTACTGCATTTCCGTATCCTGTTACTAATGTATAATCTAAAGTTATAGTAGTACTAAAATTTATTGAGATATCAGAAATATTTGCTTGATCTAAATTAGTATAATCAGAATCATGTTCTACTATTGCTAAAGTAAAATGATCATTATTTTTAATATCAGCTAAAGCCGCAGCTGTTAATGTGTATTCATTGTTTCCCGCGTGATTCCAACTAGTTAGTTCAGTAGAATAAGCACTAGTATAATCAAGTGATGTAAAAAAATCCGTTTGTACCAAAACAGTACCACCATTACCTCCAAATGCGGTACTTTTTATCATTATAGTATCATTCGGGTCTGGACTTCCAGCGCCTGAGCCAGCAATATCAATATGGGCAGCGGATAATGTTCCTGTTATACCACTTGTATCAAAATATAAAAAAGCTCTTAGGAATCGCTTACCTCTTCCTGAGCTAAAATATTGCACACTTGAACTACCAGTTATACCATCTGTAACACTTGCGGCCACAGAGGTTCTCGCGGTACTAAAATTACCACTAGTTTTTCCTACTGCGTGTCCTTGTCTACTTATATTTATCGTTGCCATACTATGCTCTTTCTACCCAAGTGTTATCAGGATTAAAGTAAACTTGATTATCAGTAGCGTGTAAAGAATAACCTAATACTCTAACAAAATCTCCACTAGCAGGAACCGTTATAGTTGCTATTCCAGCGTTCGTTGCAGATAAATACAATGGAGAACCTATCGCCTCTGTACCTTCTATTTCCGTTAACAAAGTAACAAATCCTCTTAATAACATCCCATCAACATCAGGATCAGTTCCCAATGCTACAGCTAATAAACCAGATGTTTTTGATTCATCATCAGCGTCAGCTAGTGACCAACCCCCACCATCTATAAAATATATTTTTCCTTTAACCGTGGATCCACTGCCATAATAATAAATATCACCACCTTTATAATCACCAACAGTAGATGATGGTAGTGCGTATTTTCTTGAGTTAATTTCTTTAACTCCAGTAAAAGTTTGATCAGTAGTTAAATGCGCTGTATCAGCATCTAGATAAGCGCTAGCTACAGCTGTTCCAGTCCAAGTTCCACTTGTAATCGTACCAACACCCGTTATATTAGATTGATTTGCTACAGAAACTAAACCAGCATTGGTCATAGCCGCTGTTGAACCCATTGTTAGTGTCCCAGCTATTGTTGTCACAGACGATGTTCCTGATCCAATTGTGACATCAACTTCACCATCTGCACTTCCACCCGTTAATCCTAAACCATCATTCGTGTCGCCATCGTGAGAAGCAACTCTAAGATACATTGCTCCACTTTCTTGATCACTAGTGGCATCATCTATTCTTGTGAATATTTCACCGTACACCTGCTCAGTGGGAGTACCAGCATCATTTCCCAAAAACTGAATGGTTCCAAGAAAATCACCAGGATCACCATCATTTCCACCATGGGTGTTATTAAGTTTAAGTGTGGGACCAAGAGAGTCGTTAGTTATATTTCTTATCTCAACAACAGGATGTGCTGAAACAGAAGATGTAAACAATACATCTTCACCATTCGTGGTTAAATCTCCAGCTATTGTTGTTGATAGATCATCACTAATAGTAAGAGCAGTTGTCGGGGTGTTTAAACTACTACCAGAACTACCTGGAGGAGCAGTTCTAAATATAATATCTCCACCTGCACCAGTACCCTTACCCCGTCCACCATCAAGTCTTAAATATCCACCCGCTATATTATCTGTAGTTCCCGCCGTGGTTGATCCGGATTGAATAGTAAATGAACTCCCTGGTGTATTGTGAGCCGTATCCACAGTAGTCAAAACATTTCCATCAACAACTAGTGTATTGTCTAACAATATATTACTACCAGCAGCGGGTTCTAATTTTATCTGACCAGCTGAATCTAATGTTATGTTTCCATCTGCAGCTATTTCAAAATGAGCTACAGTCGTGTCAGCATCCACTGTTGTTAAAGTTGTAGCACCTTCAGCAGCTACATTAATATTAAAGTAATCATTTTGATTAGCAAGTGCCATAATTCTAAAATTCATGGCGTTTACATCAAAGTTTAATAAATTAGTTCCATTCCAGGCAATATATGTTTGTTTATTTCCCGAATCAAGTATTATACTACCATCAACATCAAGTGTCAAGTGTGCAGCTGCTACATCAGCATCTACGGTTGTTAAAGTTGTTGCTCCAGCGGCTCCAGTAGTTATATTAAACGTGTCACCGGTATCACCTAGTATTTCAATAGACTTAGCGTTTATATTGACATCGTCGACTTGTAAATTTGTTAACGTTCCTAATCCCGTTATATTAGATTGATTTGCTACAGATAATAGCCCGGCGTTAGTCATAGCCGCTGTACTACCCATTGTTAATGTTCCAGCTATTGTTGTTACAGAAGCTGCGCCAGCTCCTATTGTAACATCTATTTCACCGTCAGCATCTGTGTCACCATCAAGTAATAAACCAGTTGTTAATGCACCGTCATATTCAGCAACTTGTAATTCTATTTTACCAGCTTCCTCACCATCAGTTGCATCACTTATCTTACCGAGTATTTTAGCAAAACTATAATCTTGATTATTATCATTGTGTCCAAAAAAATTAATATAACCCAATTCGTCATCATCAGCCCCATTGGTATCAAATTTTTGAAATATTATACTAGGACCATTTTCATCCGCGTGACTATTAACAAGTGTAATAGTTGGTCTAGCACTAGTAGAAGACGAGGTCATAAGTTGACCCGAATTATATGTTAAAGTAGATTCAGCTGTTATAGGACTAGCTCCAGTTCCAGTTAGTATGGCATTATCCGTAAGACTACTAGCTCCAGTGCCACCGTGGTCAACGGTCAATACTCCAGTAACCTCAGCTGATGTTAAATCGACAGAGCTACCAACTTCAGCAGCTTTTACTATTTTATTATTTGAATCTAAACCAAGATTACCACCACTAGCAATTGTACCAGTTTCCGTCGCTTCCAAATAAACATCAGAGCGAAACCTAGATATAAAATCCCATATGTGCTGACCTATCCATTTCATTTTCTATATTTCAAATCCAAAGTTTAAAATCATAAATCTAAATCTTTTGCACTTGCCTTTCTTTTCACATTTAAAACAAGGACAAAACATTATTTCAAATATTGTCCATGTTCCTAATCTAAAGTTTATTTCGTATACTTCTTTTTTATTTCCTGCGTTCCACGAGTTAATCCAATTTATCATAATTTATTTCTTTTTAGTTTTCCAATTTCCTTTTCTAGCAAAGTCAATCATTTTATCTCTGTTATCAAATTTATATATTTCACCTGTTTTTTTAGCTTCTTCATAAGAGTTTTCTGGCTGATACCAAACACCCTCATCTGTCTGGAACAATGTTGGCCAAGCTGTATCCTTATCATCATCAGCCATTAAATGAGTAGAAGGTTGTTGACCTTCGTACATTGGTTTATCCGAAAATTGTTGATCTCCAACATATACGTTTCCTTTTCTTTTTTTTGGTTCTTTGCTAAACGGTGACCACCCTTTCATTTTAAATCCCATAATTATATTATTACACGTTTATTGATGAGCATAACATTTCTTGTTTTTATTCTCAGTCTTGTTCTTGCATCTTTTGCCATTAGATTTTGTAGCAGTACATCTATATTCTTTTACACCATCTCCATCCCTATCCATACCATCTTTGAACTCCATGTGGTGTACACACTTGAATGTTTTATTTTTAGTGTAGTCCGATGTTATTTTACATCTTTCACCATTTGATCTTGTACCAGAGCATCTAATCTTTTTGAAACCCTTTTTCTGCATATCCTTCTTTTCATTTTCTTTCTCCTTACGTTTGTCTTCAGCTCTTCTATCTTTTATGGTGCTCTTAACATCTTGTTTCGCTTGATCTAGCTCCTCATCTCTTATACCCAACGACCACATATCCCAACCCAAAGCTAGTGCAATACGCTGCCATGTTTCATGTTGGCTAGTTATAGCTTCTTCTAGGTTATTTGCTTTTCTAACTAATCTTTGTAGTGGCAAATTAGTTGCAGCTTCTATTATACTAGCTATAGCGTATAATTTAGGGTTTTCTATTCTGAAACCCATTTCATCACTAATTTCGTCCATATTATAAGACTCTGTTTTAATAGCTGAATATATTTTTCTAAGCTTACTACCAATAGGTGGAGAAAAGTTTAGTGCTTCTAGTATTATTCTACCGTCATCTCTTCTGCCATAGCCTTTTTCTTTTTCAACTTGCCATCTGAGTATAGTATTTTTTATTGCTGCAACTGCAGCTCCGTACATACCCGTACCTCTTAGTAGAGAGTCAAAAGCGGAATTTAATGTTCTTTTAGCTTTTTCATCTATAACCTCTTCATCTTCATTATCTCCCCAGATTATAAAAAGCAAAGCACTTTGTAGTGATGCAAATATAATATTTTGAACAGCACCGTAATATATAACCTTAGAAATATTAGTTTTCATGTCACCTCTATTGTTCACTATATCAGATAAACTCTTCTTCATTAAGCGCGTGTACTGCATTGTCACGTTTTGAAATGCTAATACTAGCCTACCTAAAACACTAGCTTGTTGTTGTGACACTAAATCCTCTCTTGAAGACTGCTGCGTTTCTTCAGCGATCTCTTGGAAATCAAGCATTGCTTTTTCTTTAGCTTCAGCCTCAGTCATACCTTGTTTCATGTAGGTTTTTATTCGATTTCTAATAAAAGAAGAACCACCAAAAGCTATAGCAAAACTATCCGCTATTTGAGTAGGTGTAAAACCTTTCTCAAGTAACCAAGCTAATACTGATTGTGGTGTTCCCCTTCCGTCAGAAAAAGCTTTTGACAACTCTGAGGCTGATACATCTATTTGTATACCAGCTCTTCTTTGTTTTAATTGTGGCGAATTAAACAACATGGAAAAGTCAGACCAAAATTGCTTTTGATTAGCGAATGCAGCGGATGCTTTGAATACATTATTATCACTCCAGTTTATGAAGTTAACAGTAGATATAGTTTGAAGTATAGCAGATCTCATGTTAAAAAACATAATAGCACCTATAGAGCCATTGACCCAGTTTAATAATCTATTAGAGTTTCTATCATACACTCTGTTTCTATTTCTACCGTTTTTCATACGGTATAATATATTTTCTAAAGCCTCCTTGAAACTAGTTCCATATATAGCTTCTATTTTATTCATGTTTTCTGGCGTAAAAATAGCCTCAACATTAGCTAAGTACTCTCCTAGAAATTGTTTTCTACCTATCTTGTTTACAATATTATTCAAATCAGTTGCTATAGCTTGTATGCTCCAATTACTACCAGGTTTAACATAGCCGTCTTTAGTTTGAGTTATTTCACTCAATGTATCAGCAAAACTTTTTACTTCAACATTATTAGTAACATAATCATTGAGTTTGGTTTCAGTTGCAACATCTAATCCAGGTATATCAAATCCAGCTTTTTTCCACAAGTAAACTCTTATAGCAGCATCGACTGTGAATGTTGTTCCAGGAACTTTATTGTTTAAAGACTTAGTAACATCCTTATAGTCTTTTTTCAACTGCTTATACTCATTGACCATATTTTGTTTATATGTATTCCAAGATTTTATTCCCTTAGCAAATGGGTCTAACAAGTTTTCTTTAAACCAAGACATGTGTTGATCACCGACTTTACCTTTACCCAAAAACCTATATAACAAACCCTTGAAGTCCTCAGCTGATGGTGGAACGAATATTCTCCACCAACCTTTATTTCTTCCTAGTTTTTTAGCCTCTGCTTGAGATATTATCCTACCAGACTGCGTGCCTTGTGATTCTTCTATTATTTTATTAAACTCACTACTAACTGATTTACTAAACTTGGTTTTCGCCTGAACAACTTGAGATTTAGCATCTAATTGATTTAATACATCTTGAACGGCTTTTACGTTTTGAAAAGCATCATCAACAAAGTATAAGTTATTATAACCTTCAGCAAACTTTTGTAGCATCCACATTGCTTTAGCTTCACCAGTACTATCAGCTAATCCAGTAATATTTTCTATAGGTATATTTAATCCTTGTGATTTCAAGAACTCTTGTATAGCTTTGGCAGATTCAGCTGGTCTAGCGGTTAACACAAACATATCTTTTGTTCCGTATTTCTTAGCTCTTTCTATAGCCTTATTTAACAGCGGACCAGGCGCTCCTTCTATAACCTCATTAAATTCTGAAAAATCAAACTTACCCCCTTGTTCAAGTATTTCACTTCCACGAGTAGCAAACTCTTCAGCATCAATCCTTTGTTTCTCATAACTAAAAACAAAATCATTAACCTTGTCTGTCAAGGTCTTTGGCATAGGACTATCCACTGTTAAGTTGTCCGTATTAACTTCCATAAATCTCTTGCCAAACATTTCTTTAAATGTAGATTTATTATTTTGCACAGACTCATGGTTACGCTTAACTATAATATCAAGCAATGAACGTTCTTGTCTAACTTTATTACGCTGTAAGGCTACATCTAACGATGTTTCTACGTATACCATACTAACATCATATCCTTTAGCCTCGAACTCATCTACAAGCTTCTGCATGTTTTTACTAGAAGCACCGGTTCCATCAACCACAACACCATTAGCTTCGCCTTGGTATTTCATCATTTTTCTTCTAGCGATACCCCTAGCTTGATGACCTAACTTACCTAAAGTACTTCTCTGCTCTTTAGTTAGGTTGTTCATATTCTCTGGTAGACCGTGGTTTTTCTTTAACCACTCTAATGATATATCTTGATTAACTATTTTAAAGCCTTGTTTTTCTAAACCTAGTTTTCTAACAACATTACCCTTACCACTACCAGCGCCACCGGCTAGGAATATAACTTTTCTTTTTGGTTTTGGCTTACCATCTAAATTAGGAAGTATAACTCTAACACCTGATTTAGTTTTAGCTAGCGTGTCATCAAAGTCAAAGGTAGACATACCTCTTTCTTCAGGACTCTTACTAAACTTTATTCGGTTCACAGCGGCATCTTTACTATTTATAAGAGCTTTAGCTTTTTTCTTAGTTAACTTAAATTTCGTACTTGATATTACTTTAATAGCCTTGGTAGCTTTAGCTTTAGTTATTTCACCAGTTAATTGCATTACAACTAATTGATTTTGAGCTGAAACCATTCTATTTATCTGGTCATTGGTCATATTGTTAGTATCAAGTCCAACACCAAAATACTCTGCTATAGTTTGATTAGTGTCTACAAGCATTAATTGATTTAAGTTTACTCCTTGAGTAGCCAATCTAACAACAGAAGCCATACCATCCGCTAGTTTAAGCGAACCATTTTTTAGCCTAGGTATTATTTTATCAAAATAAATATCAGGCATATCTCTACTCAAGCTACGCTTTTTAGGATCTTTAATAACATTATTTATTTTATTGTCTTCAGTTATTAAGATAGAACCCTGCATGTAAGAACCGCCAATAACACTAAACACTTCATTAACATTATTGTTTATTGCGGCATACATAAGAGCAGTGCCTATTTGATTCTGCGGATCTGTATGTTCTTCAACTACATCTTTATTTAATATAGGCTTTTTAGTTTTTTGATCGACTGTATAGAATTTTGTAGGTGCTAGTATTCTTATTATACTACCCATGCCTGCACTTGTACTATCTCTAAGCATTTCTAAAAACAACCACGTATCTTTAGGGTTTTCCTGTAAATAATCTTGTATAGCTACAAAAAAGTCTTTTAAGTTTTTTAGTTTACTTTTTTCTGATTTAAATACTGATTTTAAAAATTTTACAATATTAACTTTTTGTTTCCTACCGGTTACAGTGTATTTGTTTCTTTTTACCTCTATAACCTTAACACCTTTTGGAGCTGGCTTAACTTTTTTATTAAAATTAGTAACTGTTCCGTACGTAGATCTAGATATACCGCCAATTAAACCTCTCATTAACATGTCTCTAAATCTAGGAAAAGCATCAACAAAATTATTAGCTACTCTATCCCTAGCTTGCTCAAATGTTTCTCCAGTCTTCTCGTCATAAATTTGCTTAAGTTGAGCTGGTCTATTTTTAGCATCACCTTCCATTAAAAACTTTGAACCAAATCTTTTTTCTAGCTCAGTAGCAATATCTCTAGTAGCAGCTCTATAAGAATTTTTAATATATTCACCTGGCGAATTACTAAACATTGTTTTAGGTTTACCTATGCTAATAGGTGCGGCAGGTTTTTTAGCCGCAACTCTAGTTGCCTGATTAATTGTTAATACAGACTCAGCGACAACAGCACCTTTTATCATACCATCTTTGAAACCCTTTTTATATGGTAATAGTTTATAGTCTGGCGTTAAACCAAACATTTCCGCTAGTTGAGCGTCTGTGAATTTTTCTAAATTTAAAACCCTACCTTTAATATTATCTATTCTAATAGGTTTACCATTTTCATTTACAGCATCTGTGTATAGTGATCTTATTAATCCAGCCCAAGTGCCAATTGACTTTTTAGTTTTAGGATTATAATTTTTATCAGGTAATATTTTTTTTAAATACTTTTTTAATGAACCTTCCTTTTTAGCTCTATCTGCTATAGCTTTTCTACCAGATTCATTTTCAGATTTACTTAAATTCTGCTGCTTAGCCATAATAGCCTTTGGGTTAATACCAAATATGTTTCTAGCTATAGCGTCAAAAGCATCAAACAATGTTCCCGTAGGATTCACATCGGTAGATACTTTAGCATTTTTATTTTCTTGAGCCATCATATCTTCTTTGATAGCTTCATATGGTTTATTAACATCATAGTTATTTCTTTCAACAACACCTTTAACTTTGTTGTTAGTTTCCTTACTATGATTGTATTCTTTATTAACAAACTTATCTGTTTGTTTTTCTTCTAATAAACCTTGTTGTTTTCTTTTCTTAGCATCTCTTAGTTGCTTAGCTTGCTTTGATATAGATAGATCTTCGGTTTCAATGCTAGCCTCCTCTGTTACATCTTCTACTTGCCTAGTTTGCACGCCTTCAGAAGTTTTAACCTCTAAAGAAGCTGCTCCTCTATCTACTCTTTTAGCAAAATCTTTTTTAACATTTAGTAATGATTTAAAAGCTATACCACCTTTACCTCTTTGTGCAGCTGCTCCATATATATAACTAAATAAACTTCTATAATTACCGTCAACAATAGGCTTGTATTCACTTCTTATTTTTTTTAATAATTCAAATTTAACATTTTCAATTATATCAGATCTATTAGTTATGCCACCTAAATCTTTATCTGCTATAACTAATTTACTAATAAAACCATCAAGTGTTTCATTCATTAGTACCTCTTGCATGACCTTATCATAAGGACTCATTCTTGTCTTGGGATCTTTTTCTAAAAACTGCTTATTAGTAGTTATATCTTTAGGAACATGCTCATCTATTGCATCGGACATTTCTTTCACATTAACCTTTTCCTCTAAAGCAGATACAGATTTTCTTTGAGTTGTAGCTTGAACTCCACCACCTGCTAATTTCACAGCTCTTCTACTTAATCTACCTTTATTAATAGATTTTTGGTAGTCTTTCATAAAGTTATAAACTTGTCTACCATCAGCAAACTCCTTAACACCTAGTCTACCACCACTAAACTCATTAAATTTTCTTAGTATATCCTGTATTAGTAAACCAACTTTGTTAAATAAACTTTCATCAAAAGCTATATCACCTTTGGTTATACCATCTGAAAATGTAGTTAACCATTCCGAAGTTGTTTCTAAGTTTAAATCTGTTTCACCAGCAGCTTTTCTAGCTTCTAGTTTACGTTGAATATATTTTCTTTGGCTATCCGTTAGAGTGTTTTTGAAATCAGATATTAATTTAGTTCTATCAATATCACTTAAACTATCTAAGTGTTTATCAATTACGCCGTGTAACACTTCGTGTCCACCAACATTTATTTGTTTAGTGCTAGCAGATACATCTTTGTTTATAACTATAACGCCACCAACTATAAAACCATCTGCACCAGCAACATCTTCTGCCGCTAGTTTTTTAGAATTTAATTCTTCTATTTGAGTTGACTGCTCTTCAGCAGTTAGTTGCTCATTACTTTTAATATTATTTATTTGATCTTCTATTTTGCTATTAAATTCATCAACAGCCATATCGTGATACGCTTGAGCATCCACATCTGATTCAGCGGCTATAACATCTTTTCCAATAGCTTGCTGATTGTCTTCAGCAAACTTTATTGTTGAGTCTAGTTTTTTAAGGTTTTGTAAATAGTTTTGCTCAGCTAGATCTTGAGCAACATCCACGGCATCTTGCTCTAATAACTTAACATCTTTTGTATTACCATGAATACCTTCATATGCTGTAGTTATTTCGTTTATTTCGTTGTTAATATTTTCTAAGGTTTTTGCAGCACCTATAACTTTAAAAACCCCAGTCTTCTCAACATCTTCCTCTGCTTTTAATTTCTTTTTTTGTAACTCAACCAATCGTTTTCTATCTTCAACACCAACAACTTTAGAGTCTATACCAACTTCAATTAAAGCATCATTTAATTTTCCATTTAGTACGTTTTGTAAATTTTCATCGTTTTCAATTTTTACATTATTAAGAATTTTTGTTTTTTCAGCAGTTGTCATCTGCTTGTTATTTAGAGTTTCTAAAACTTTATCTCTAGTTACATCTTCTCCATTGATATTATACTTTCTACCTCTAGCAGTAGCTATTATATCAGCTGAGTTAACTATACCTTTGGCTTCACCGATAGCTTCCAATGTGGCTTCACCTAAATCTATTTCTTGACCTGCAGCAGCTTGACCAGCAACTTCTCCAACAAAACCACCGGCCATTTCTGTAGAAGCCGTAGCTAGTGCTACTTTACTAGCTGTTGCTGTTTTAGCAAGAGCACCACCAACACCTCTTGATACACCTAGTGTTAAACCTTCTACCATACCTATAGTAAGACCCCTAGCTAATGATCGAGATTTTATTCTATCAATAGCTTCCCTGTCTTCTAATACATCTCTTATATTATCTTCATTAAATCCATTCACTGGATCTATACCTTTAGTTTTTAGCTCATCTTTCAACAGATCGGTTAAAGTTAACCCAGTTTCCATACCAGCAATCAAGCCTCCAACAGCTCCACCAGCAGCACCAACTCCACCCCCACCAACATAACCTAAAGCGGTACCAACAGGACCAGCTATGGAACCAGCGGCAGCACCAACTACACTACCGGCCAAATACCCAGCTCCAGCTCCAGCACCAACCATACCAATAGTTTGCTCAGCCTCTAAACTAGTAATCATAGTTGCCAGTGATGACAACATAAACTGTGGAGCATATCCTGGGTTGTATGCTATACCTTTTAAAGTGCCCCAAATACCACCACCAGCATCCTGTTGAACTTTCTGAAACAGCACTTGCTCTTGAGTAGGTCCAACTGCATCCATTCTTTTAACAGCCTTAATGTAGCCTTGTAATTTTTCATCCGATATGTTAGCTCCCTTGCCATACACATTCCATGCTTCTTCTACACTCATTCCAGCTCCACCACCTTGTCTTAGTGCAACACCTAAATCTTCAAAAAACCCACCGTCTTCAGGTATGCCTTCTTCTTCACTCGCATGAGCACTCCATTTGATATCACTATAATGAGGGTTGAATCTTACGTCAAGAAAACTTCCTTTTCGATAATTTAATTCTTCAGCTTCTGGATTATTCTTTTTAAAATAATCCACATTCTTAGAATCAACCTTT
>Ga0208669_1000323_pt1 | contig 19266 bp, 13 predicted proteins | sample 21_taG_FD_184095 | JGI IMG/M metagenome (GOLD analysis project Ga0208669, IMG submission 184095) | Marine viral communities from the Subarctic Pacific Ocean - 21_ETSP_OMZ_AT15319 metaG (SPAdes) (version 2) | ecosystem: Environmental > Aquatic > Marine > Oceanic | place: Pacific Ocean | collected...
TTAATATTACATTTCGAAAGATAAAAACAATTAAATTAAATTAACTTAAATTAAATAAAATGGCAACAAGTAAAGTAAAAGGTACAAGTAAAAAAATTAAAGAACTTAAAGGTATAGAAGATATTAGGCCTAAAAAAATAGACGATCAAGAGTTAGCTCAATTGCAATCTGCAATTAAAACTATTGACCAATTAACCGCTGAGGTAGGTGGTATTGAGGTTAGAAAACACTCTTTATTAAGAGCTATGGAAAGCGTACACTCACGCTTAGAAGCTCAACGTGTTAAAATTAAAGAGAGCTATGGTACTGATAATATCAACATTCAAGATGGTACTATATCTTATAGTGATTCTTCAACAACAAAACCAGAAAATGGCGAAGCTAATAAGAAAGATTAGTGTAGGTAAAGACTACAAGAATGATGCCATGCATTATGCCGTAGGGCAAGAGGTTTATGGAGGTCACACTATTTGTGATATATTAGAAGAAGAAGATAAATACTCTATATATATTAAAAAGAAAAAAGACGTGCTACCTTGGAAAGACTTCAATAAAAACATGGCGGTATCTGTAGAATACAATCTAGAATACTAATGAAAAGTGTTTACAACTTTGTTGTAAAACCAAAAGGAGAAAGATATAATAACAAAAAGAAAGTTGGAGACTCAGAGTTAATTCTTAATACAGAGATTTTCAATCATCAATATATAAATAGAGAGGCTATAGTTATATCAACACCTATAATTGGTGATACAAATATAAAACCAGGGGACACAGTTATAGTGCATCATAATGTATTTCGTAGATGGCATAATATAAAAGGTATCGAAAAGAATAGTAAAAGTTATTTTAATGAAGATACTTATTTTATAAACCATGATCAAATCTTTTTACACAAAAGAGATAAAGATTGGGTGGCTCCAAAAGGTTATTGTTTTGTAAAACCTTTGAAAGCTATAGATCAATTTAATATTGAATCCGAAAAACCTTTACAAGGTATTGTCAAGTATTCTGACGGCACAGTTAAAACTAATGATTTAATTGGTTTTAATCCAGGTAGTGAATATGAATTCGTTGTTAACAATGAAAGATTATATCGAGTTTTATCAAATTTAATTACAATCAAATATGAATATCAAGGAAACGAAGAAGAATATAATCCAAGCTGGGCAGAAAGCGGTAGATGAATTGATTAAAGTTGCGAAAGAACCAATTGTAGATTCAGATGACGATATATCAGCAGATAGATTAAAGAATGCTGCAGCTACTAAAAAACTAGCTATATTTGACGCGTTTGAAATACTTAACAGAATCCAAGAAGAAGAGAATTTACTTGAAGGTAGAACACCTGAAGAGAAAAAGGAAACAGTTTTTAGAGGATTTGCAGAAGGAAGATCTAAGTAATGTACGAGCAAGATTTAGTTAAAGTTGTTGAACCTATTAAAAAAACTACTATTAGTAGGCTTAATAAAGGTAAAAAATGGAAATATGGTTACAACAAGGAGCATGATATAATTGTAATATCACATACTGGTCAAATTGGTGAAATTGTAGAAATACAAAACTTGACTATTGCGCTCCCTAAAGTTCCGAGCAGTGTGTATAGCAACAATAAAAACAAATGGGTAAAATTTGACTACCCAAAAGAACTATCCAGAATAAAGAATATATTTGATTGGAGAAACTACCCTGAAGAGAAAAAAGATCAATGGTACGATTATATAGACGAGGAGTTTAAAAGAAGAGAGGAGGGGTTTTGGTTTATGAATGATGGCAAGCCAACATATATAGTAGGAACTCACTATATGTACTTGCAATGGAGCAAGATAGATGTTGGAGCTCCTGATTTTAGAGAGGCGAATAGATTGTTCTTTATATTCTGGGAAGCTTGCAAAGCAGACAAAAGATGTTATGGTATGTGTTACCTAAAGAACAGAAGATCAGGGTTTTCGTTCATGTCATCTGCAGAAACAGTTAATTTAGCTACTATTTCAAGTGATAGTAGATATGGTATACTATCTAAAACAGGCGCAGATGCAAAGAAAATGTTTACAGACAAAGTGGTTCCTATATCGATTAACTATCCATTCTTTTTTAAACCTGTCCAAGATGGTATGGACCGTCCTAAATCTGAACTTGCTTATAGAGTACCTGCTAGTAAGTTTACAAGAAAAAAAATGGCTGCTACAGATGGCTTGGAAGAAATTGAAGGGTTAGATACAACTATTGATTGGAAGAATACAGGTGACAATAGCTATGACGGTGAAAAATTAGCGTTGCTAGTACATGATGAAAGTGGAAAATGGGAAAGACCTGATAATATATTAAACAATTGGCGTGTTACAAAAACATGTCTTAGATTAGGTAGTAGAATTATAGGTAAGTGTATGATGGGTTCAACTTCCAACGCCCTAGACAAAGGTGGAGATAACTTCAAAAAACTATACAATGCATCAGATGTCACTAAGCGAAATAGAAATGGTCAGACAAAATCTGGTTTATACTCTTTGTTTATCCCAATGGAGTGGAACTACGAAGGATTTATTGACGAGTACGGAGTTCCAGTATTCACTACTCCTGACGTCGATGTGTTTGCCCCAGACGGTGAACTAATAGATATAGGTGTAGTAGATAGTTGGCAAAACGAAGTAGATGGTTTAAAAGACGATCAAGACGCTTTAAACGAATTTTACCGTCAATTCCCAAGAACTACAGAACACGCGTTTAGAGATGAGACTAAAAACTCAATATTCAATCTTGTTAAAATATACGAACAGATAGATTACAACGAAGAGATGACTAGAACTCTAGGAATTACAACTGGTAATTTTCAATGGGTTAACGGTATAAAAGATTCACAAGTAATATTCTACCCAGATCCAAAAGGTAGGTTTAAAACTAGCTGGGTTCCACCTCAGCAATTACAGAATAGAGTGGTACTTAAAAATGGTATAAAATACCCTGGTAATGAACACATGGGAGCATTTGGTTGTGACTCTTATGATATATCAGGGACCGTAGATGGAGAAGGATCAAAAGGAGCTTTACACGGCTTAACCAGGTTTAGTATGGAGGACGCTCCTGCGAACAGTTTCTTTTTAGAATACTTATCAAGACCACCTACGGCAGAAATATTCTTTGAAGATGTTTTAATGGCATTAGTTTTTTATGGCATGCCAATACTCGCAGAGAATAACAAACCTAGATTATTGTACTATTTAAGAAGGAGAGGATATAGAGGATTTAGTATGAACCGCCCTGATAAAATATGGAATAAACTATCTGTAGCAGAAAAAGAAGTAGGTGGAATACCAAACTCTAGCGAAGATATAAAACAAGCTCATGCTGCCGCGATAGAGATGTATATACAAGATCACGTCGGTATAAAACAAGACGGAACAATGGGTAGTTTATATTTTAACGCGCTACTTAATGATTGGAGTAAATTCGATATAAACAAAAGAACAAAGTTTGACGCGTCTATAAGTTCTGGTTTAGCTATTATGGCAAACAACAGACATTTGTATGCTCCTAACGCTAAAATTGAAAAACCAAAATTAAATATACATATTTCCAAATATAAAAATAAAGGAAATACGTCTCAAATAATTAAAAAATAAACATGGTAGATCCTATTTCAAAAAATTATTTTCCAAGTCAAGTAGTAAGTGACGCTGAAAAACTAAGCTATGACTATGGTTTAAAAGTAGCTAAAGCTATACAAACCGAATGGTTTAATGATAATAGAAATTTAAATAGATACAGGAATAATCAAAATAATTTTCATAGACTAAGATTGTACGCTAGAGGTGAACAATCTATACAAAAATATAAGGATGAGTTATCTATAAACGGTGATTTGTCCTATTTAAATTTAGATTGGACGCCTGTGCCAATTATTCCTAAGTTTGTAGATATTGTAGTAAATGGCATAGCTGAAAGAACTTACGATATAACAGCTTTTTCTCAAGATCCATATGGTGTGGCAGCAAGAACAGATTATATGAAATCTGTATTGCGAGATATGAAAACTAAAGGTTTTAATGAATGGGCTAAAAGCAATTATGATATAGATTTATACAGAAACGATCCCGACACTTTGCCTGAATCTGAAGACGAATTTAAGATTCACATGCAATTAACATATAAGCAATCCGTAGAGCTAGCTCAAGAACAAGCTTTAAATATGCTTTTAGAAGGTAGTAATTACGAGTTAATCAAAAAAAGATTTTATTATGATTTAACAACGATAGGAATTGGAGCTGTAAAAACCTCTTTTAATACCTCTGAAGGTGCTATCGCTAGTTATGTGGATCCAGCAGATTTGGTCTATTCTCATACAGACTCTCCTTACTTTGAGGATATATACTACGTTGGCGAAGTTAAATCAATACCAGTAAATGAACTAGCAAAACAATTTCCTTTTTTATCTCATGAAGAGCTTGAGGAGATAATGCAAAATAAATCATATAATAGAAATAATTATAATGCAAGATATTCTGTAGATAGAGAAGATAATAATACTATCCAAGTTTTATATTTTAATTATAAAACTTATATGAACGAGGTTTATAAAGTAAAAGAAACTGGAAGTGGTGCTGATAAAATTATATCTAAAAACGATTCTTTTAATCCACCTAAAGATAAAGAAGGTGGTTACTCAAAATTACAACGATCTATCGAGTGTTTATATGAAGGTGCTTTTATAGTGGGTTCTAATAAATTACTTAAATGGGAAATGTCAAAAAATATGATGCGTCCTAAAAGTGATTACACTAAGGTTAAAATGAATTACTCTATTGTTGCACCTAGAATGTACAATGGCAAAATAGAATCTCTAGTTAGTAGAATAACTGGTTTTGCAGATATGATACAATTAACCCACTTGAAACTACAACAAGTAATGTCTAGATTAACACCTGACGGTGTTTATTTAGATGCAGATGGTTTAGCAGAGATTGATTTAGGTAATGGTACTAATTACAACCCACAAGAGGCTTTAAACATGTTCTTCCAAACTGGTTCCGTAATAGGAAGAAGTTTTACATCAGATGGGGATATGAATCCAGGTAAAGTACCTATTCAAGAAATACAATCTGGTAGTGGTGGTAACAAAATGCAAAGCTTAATACAAACGTATAATTATTATTTACAAATGATAAGAGATACTACCGGATTAAACGAGGCTAGAGATGGTAGTTTGCCTGATAAAAATGCTTTAGTTGGAGTACAAAAACTTGCCGCGGCTAATTCCAACACAGCGACAAGACATATTTTACAAGCTGGCTTGTTTTTAACAACTGAAACTGCAGAATGTTTATCTCTTAGAGTATCTGATATTATAGAGTATTCACCAACAAGAGATGCGTTTATACAAGCAATTGGAGTTCATAATGTAGCTACTCTTGAAGAAATATCTAGTTTACATCTTTATGATTTTGGTATATTTTTACAATTACAACCAGATGAAGAAGAGAAAATGTTATTAGAAAATAATATTCAACAGGCATTAGCGCAACAAAGTATAGAACTTGAGGATGCAATTGACGTGAGAGAAATTAAAAACTTAAAACTGGCTAATCAAATATTAAAATTACGTAGACAAAAGAAAGAAGAAAAAGACCAATTTTATAAAGAGAAAAATATAGAAGCACAGTCTCAAGCCAATATGCAGGCACAGCAAATGGCCGCGCAACTAGACGCTCAAAAAAATAAAATAATTACTGAAAACGAAATTAGTGTGGAAAGTATGAAGGCACAATTAGAAAGCCAGAAAATGGCTCAAGAGGTCGAGCACAAAAAAGAATTAATGCAACTGGAATTCCAGTACAACATGCAACTTAAAGATATTGAAGTTGGGGGCATGAAAGAGAGAGAGAAACAAAAAGAAGATCGTAAAGACGAAAGAACAAAAATACAAGCTACACAGCAATCAGAAATGATTGAACAAAGAAATAGTGGAAAAGCACCTAAAAACTTTGAGTCTGCAGGTAATGATATATTAGGCGGAGGATTTGATTTAGGCGCGTTTGATCCTAGTTAAAATTTAATTAAATGAAATATAATTTAAGAGAACCGTTTTTTGTTAAAAGCGGTGCTATTAAAATGAACGCTATAAACAAGTGGAGAGATAAATCATATCTTAAGCAAAAGTTTAATAACGTTTCAGTTAATATAGAACAGTACAAATCCCAAGATGATATGGAGGTTTCAAAATGCTCAAAAAAGAAAGTTTATTTTGATGATTATTTAGAAAACCTACACGATGAATGGTATTTAGCAGACTGTCCTTTATATGAAATGGATATCGATGGGAGTATTTATAACGATATTAATAACCCATATTTTTCCGGTCCATTAAAAGAAACACCTATAGAAAATTTATTATTTATAGGTAAAAATACTAAAACAGGGGCTCATATACATATAGGTCCCTATGATTTTGTACTAAATCAAATAGTAGGAAAAAAGAAAGTTCATTTATTGGATTTTGAAGAATTAACTTTAAACCCGTTGTTATCTAAAAGATATAACTTCAGCAAAGAGAATTTTTTTAATTTAGATATTTCTAAATATAAAATTCATACTTTCGAGTTAGAACCAGGAGATGTGTTATATTTACCACCCTGGATATGGCACGCTGTTGAAAATATTGGATACTCTATAGGCTTAACCAAAGTATTTAAAAGAGACGACGACTATTTAAAATTAAAAAGATTTAAACAATTAAAATATAGAAATAGGTTTAGACAAATAATTGATAATATTCAATCTCTAATAAAAATTTAACAATAACTAATTATATTATATCATGGAAGAAAACAAAAAAGAACAACCAACTGTAGATAACGAAGTTGGTTCATTAAAAGTAAAAGAAACAAAAGAGCAACAACCTACGAGTAACGAAACAAAGGGAAATGTTACAAAAGTAAAAGAAAAAATGAAATCGGAATCTACTATAGAAGGGGAAACTGTAACTAAGGTTGATTTAACTAAACCAATAAAACCAGAAGAAAATGAAATTAAAAAAGATAACGCTGACGACAGCGGAGTGGTTGCAGAGTCTGAAAATGCCGACGCCCCACAAGAACAAGAAGAAATACAATCGAAAACAGAAACACAAGAAGCTCCAGCAATAGAAGAAGTTACTGAAGAACAAATTGTTGAAGACACGGTTGAAGAAGCTATTGCCGAGGCAGAGGCTGCTGGAAAACCACTACCAGAAAATATTCAAAAGTTAGTTGATTTTATGGAAGAAACTGGTGGTGATTTAAACGATTATGTTAAACTTAATCAAGACTATTCTAAATTAGATGATCAAAATCTACTACACGAATACTATAAGCAAACAAAACCTCATTTAAACAATGAAGAAATTAACTTCCTTATGGAAGATCAATTCTCTTATGACGAAGATATAGACGAGGAAAGAGATATACGAAGAAAAAAATTAGCGTTAAAAGAGCAAGTTGCCAACGCTAAAAGCCACTTGGACGGGCAAAAGTCCAAATACTATGAAGATATTAAAGCTGGATCAAAACTCACAAATGAGCAACAGAAGGCTATGGATTTCTTTAATAGATACAATAAAGAAGCAGAAGAAAACGAAAAGACATCGCAACAGATGCAATCTAAATTTATACAAAAAACCGATCAGGTTTTTAGCGACAAATTCAAAGGTTTTGAATATAATGTTGGAGATAAGAGATTTAGATTTAATGTTAAAAACGCTAAAGAAATTAGAGATACCCAAGTTGATATAAATAATTTTGTCGGAAAGTTTCTAGACGAAAATCAAACTATGAAAGATGCTAAAGGATATCACAAATCTATTTTCACAGCGATGAATGCCGATGCTATCGCTAATCACTTTTATGAACAAGGAAAAGCTGACGCTATGAAAGATAGCGTTGCCAAAGCCAAAAATATTGACATGAAGCCAAGACAAAGTCATGGAGTTGTGGAAGCAGGCGGTATAAAAGTAAAAGTGCTAGGTGAAGATTCTTCTGATTTCAAATTTAAAATTAAAAACAAAAAATAAATAACAATTTAAAAATTTAAAATTATGGCAATTTCAAATCCGGGTCCTGGTCATTCAGGAACCACAGGTAGTTTGAATAGTGTACCAGCTTCGAAAAAAGCAACATTATCTTCAAACTATATAGACTTTACCGCAGACGGAAACGACTGGGGTCAACAATACGTACCAGACTTAATGGAAAAAGAAGCTGAAGTGTTCGGTAATAGAACTATTTCAGGTTTCTTAGCTCAAGTTGGTGCAGAAGAGGCAATGTCCTCAGATCAAGTTATTTGGTCAGAACAAGGTAGATTACATTTATCTTATACAGGTACTCATGATGAAAACTCAAATGTATTTGCTATTACTAATGATATTGACGGGAATTCAATGGGCACTGATGAACACGGTGTTAGAATTAACGATATGGTAATTGTAGCAACTGCACAAGGAGCAATAAAATGTTTCGTATCTGCAGTATCTAATAATAACGTTACGTGTTTACCTTACGAAAGAGCTACAGCTGACGCTGCTAGTGCTTTTACTGATGGTGCTGGTGCTACCGCAGGAACTTTATTAGTTATAGGTTCTGAATTCGGTAAAGGTAAGAACGGACAAGGTGGTACTGCTTCATCAACTGATGGATATGGTAACGTTAGACCAACTCACACTTCATTCTCTAACAAACCAATCATATTAAAAGATTACTATGAGATCTCAGGATCTGATGCTTCTCAAATTGGTTGGGTTGAAATTACAGGTGAAGCTGGTCAAGCAGGTTACTTATGGTATTTAAAGGCTGAAGGTGATACTAGAGCTCGTTTCGCTGATTATTTAGAAATGACAATGTTAGAAGCTGTTAAAGGTGTAGCTTCTGCTTCTACTGCAGATGGTTCAATTAACGGCGCTACTAATGAATTTGGTACTGAAGGTTTATTCGCTGCTATCGAAACTAGAGGAAATGTTACCACTGGTGTAAGTGGTGTTAACCCTGCTACTGATTTAGCTGAATTCGATGCTATCTTAGCTGAGTTTGATTCTCAAGGTGCTATTGAAGAAAACATGATGTTTGTTAACAGATCAACTAGCTTAGCTATAGATGACATGTTAGCTTCTATGAACTCTTACGGTGCTGGTGGTACATCTTATGGTGTGTTCAACAACTCTGAAGATATGGCTCTTAACTTAGGTTTCTCTGGATTCCGAAGAGGTTCTTATGACTTCTACAAATCTGATTTCAGATACTTAAATGACAAAGCTACAAGAGGAGGTATTAATTCAAGAGATGCGGTTGCTCCACTTAGAGGTGTTGTAATCCCAGCTGGAACTTCAACTGTATATGACCAGTCTTTAGGTAAAAACTTAAAGCGTCCATTCCTACATGTTAGATACAGAGCTTCACAAACTGAATCTAGAAAAATGAAGACTTGGGTTACTGGTTCTGTTGGAGCTGTTACATCTGACTTAGATGCAATGCAAGTGCATTACTTATCTGAAAGATGTTTAGTTACGCAAGGTGCTAACAACTTTATGTTAATGAAGTAAGCACAATTATTTTAAAAGACCGGGGCTTCGGCCTCGGCCTTTTATTTTTATTAATTTTATTATATATTATATTATGGCAAAAAAAACAAAAAAGGTGGTAGAACCACAAGTAGAAGAAAAGTTTGAAGAAACTTTTGAAGAAACAATAGTTGAAGAACCAAAATCAAAAAGAACAAAACCAACAAATAAAGCTGTTGACGGTTGGGAAATAAAAGCTAGAACATATTTTTTAAAAGGACAAGGTAAACCCTTGTCTTACACGGTTAAATCAGCGGGTATATATTGGTTTGACGAAGAAAAAGGTTATGAAAGAGAGCTTAAATACTGTCAAAATCAAAAAACTTGTTTTGTTGATGAAATGAAAGGTGATCAAAGATTAGAGCATATAGTTTTTAGGGCAGGCGTTTTAAATGTTCCAAAAAACAAAACCGTTTTGCAAAAATTATTATCTTTATATCATCCCCATAGAGACAAATTATTTCACGAATGGAAACCAGCTGAAAGAGCTGAAAGCGAAGTTGATGTTATAGAAATGGAAATAGATGCTTTAAACGCAGCGAGAACTATGGAAATCGATATGGCAGAAGCTATGATGAGAGTAGAAATTGGATCTAAGGTATCTACGATGAGTTCTAAAGAGCTTAAGCGTGATTTACTTATATTCGCTAAGAAGAATCCTAAACTTTTCTTAGATTTAGTAAATGATGAAAATGTTATTTTGAGAAACTTTGGTATTAAAGCAACTGAAATGGGTATATTAAAATTATCCTCTGATCAAAGAACTTTTTCATGGGCTTCTAATGATAGAAAACTAATGAACGTTCCTTTTGACGAACATCCTTATTCAGCTTTAGCTGCTTGGTTTAAAACCGATGAAGGAATGGAGATTTACTCCAATATTGAAAAAAGATTAAACAACTAATCTAACTGTAGATGCAGTCGCTCTATGGGGCGATTGCAAACTACAAATTTAAATTATATGGAAAAAAATAAATCAAAAGGATTAGGCGACTCAATAGAAAAATTTACAAAAGCAACGGGAATAAAAAAAGTTGTAGACACGGTTAGCAAAGCGGTTGGAAAAGATTGCGGATGTGACAAAAGAAAAAAAACTTTAAACGAAATATTTCCTTATAATTACGATAAATAAACAATATGGCAATAAATGTAGATACGATATATCAAAGAGTTTTAGCTTTGGCAAACAAAGAGCAAAGAGGTTATATAACTCCACAAGAGTTTAATTTATATGCCAACCAAGCTCAATTAGAAATACTAAATCAATATTTTTACGATACAAATCAATTCGGTAGAAGACACGGTAATGATACTCAATATGGAGATATGATGGAGTTCTTGCACGAAAAAGTAAACATGTTGACTAAGACTACTACATTGAAATGTAACGACGGTAATGAATGGTGCAGGTTTCCAAACGCGATGTATAAATTAGGTAGTGTTATGCATACTGTAAACGGTGTTAGCAACGAAATTGAACCGGTTAACCAAAATGAATTAATGAATATGAAGGGTTCTCCGTTAACAAAACCTAGCGTAAAAAGACCTGTGTATGTTTCCGGTAGAAGGATGATGGGAGGAAATATGAAGCACGTTATATATCCAAGTCCAACTGTTGAACTATTTGAGAACGGTGGTTATATACAAGCTGTTTATATAAATAAACCTAGGAAAGTTTCATGGGCTTATGTAGTTACAAGTGGGAAAGCCTTATACAACTCGTATGATAGCGTTAACTTTGAAATACACGAATCTGAAGAAACTAATTTAGTTTACAGAATATTAGCTTTAGCCGGCATAACGTTAGCAGGCGCTGGTAATGATGTATACACAGCTGCTGTAAGTCAAGAAATGAATACAAAAAAACAACAAAAAGCATAAATAAATGGGATTATTAGACGGCATTACACAAAAGGATTATTATGAAGGTAATAATTTAGGTAATTATCAATTTACATCGTTGGACCATATTATAGCAAATTTTATTGTCTCTAATGTTGGAGAAGACAAACTTATATCAAAAATAAAGAGAGCCGACGTGGCTTTTCATGCAATGAGAGCACTTCAAGAATTCTCTTTTGATACTTTTAAATCTGTTAAATCTCAACAAATAGACTTACCACCATCTTTAACAATGCAACTTCCTCATGATTACGTTAATTACACTAAATTATCTTGGGTTGATGGTTCTGGTATAAAACATCCTTTATATCCTACTAAAGATACCAACAACCCGTTTCACATTTTACAAGAGGACACTGGCGAATATGCGTTTCCAAAAGAAAATGAAGAGGTTATTGATGGTGATTTTGAAGCTGGAAATTTTGATGCGCCGTGGTATAAAATGTCCCCAAATGATCCATATTCTAAAGCGAGAATGTCAGGTGGAAAATTACAATTTTCTCACAGAAATAGAAGTGGTCTTGGCGCTAGCGCTTGGGGATATACTAATGTTATACTTCAACCATTGGAAGTTAGCGATAAAGAATATGTAAATCTATCAGCATCTGGATTAGCCGTAGATACTGCTGGAGGAAAAACAGGTATATTAAGAGTTGGATTAATGGATTCTGTTAACGGAGGACCAGATTGGAATAATAAAAACTTTCTAACTACCACACAAAACTATCCTGGCAATACGAGAACGGGAAACTGGGACCCAAGCATATTTACCTTGACAACCACTAATGGTGATCCTAGTTATTTAGAATGGAACTCAACCGTTGACGATGTTACAGCTAGCACAGACAAAGAGCTTTTAGGTATAAATGTTAGCAATGTACCCCCGGATCCATTTGATGGATCAAAATGGGTACTTTTAGTTATAGTTTCTTTTCATGAGTTCTACGACGGGGCTTCAGGTACTATTGAACTTTTGCAAGATACAAATAACGTTGATAACATATCGGTTACTAATTACTATGATGTTACGTCACTTCAGTCTCCTAGTGCCAATAGAAACAACTCATCAACTTGGAATAAATATAAATCGCTAACTCCGCTTGAGAATAATAACGACGATTATAGAGATGACGCTTATTGGCCGTTAAATGGAGAAAGATATGGATTAGATCCACAACACGCGCAAGCAAATGGATCGTTTTTTATAGATCAAAGATTAGGTAGAATACACTTTAGCTCTAATATTTCTGGAAAAGCTGTGATATTAGATTATATAAGTGATAGTCTTGGTACTGACGGAGAAATGCAAGTGCATAAATTTGCTGAAGAAGCGATATATAAGTGGATGGCATATGCTATTTTATCTACAAGGCCTAATATACCTGAGTATATAGTACAAAGATATAAAAAAGAAAGATTCGCTGAAACTAGAAAGGCAAAACTAAGATTATCTAATATTAAATTAGAAGAAATAACTCAAATATTCAGAGGTAAATCAAAACAAATAAAACACTAATTAAATGCCAGAGTTAAAGAATAATTTTACCGGTGGTAAAATGGATAAAGATCTTGATGAAAGATTAATTCCATCAGGTTCTTATAGAGATGCTTGGAACGTGGAAGTGGCAACGTCAGAAGAGTCTGATCTTGGTGCGCTGCAAAATATATTGGGTAATAAAAAAATAAATAATAGTTGTATTCCAGCAGGCGCGGTTTGTGTTGGTTCTATAGCAGATGATAAAAGTAATAAATTATATTTATTTTTAGCAGCATCGCAAAGTAAAATTATTGAATGGGATCCTATACTAGAGACGTTAGTTGTTGTTTTTGCTGATGGATCTTATAGTACTCAAAAATTACTAGCATTTGATCCAACTAAAATTATAACAGGTATAAATATAGTTGATGATTTGTTGTTTTGGACTGACAATAATAGCGAGCCTAAAAAAATACATATACAAAGATCTATAGAGGGCACATCTCAACCAGATGGTAATTATTTAACTAGGGTTATAAACCCCTCTAGAAATATAGACTTTAATAGTGCTATATTTATGAAAGAAGAATATATTACTGTTATAAAAAAAGGTCCAAAAATTCCTCCTGTTTTAAGATTAGAAAGCAGGGGTTCTTCTTCAGTTAGATTATATGTTGGTAGAATACCACATGGAAATTTTAATTCTCAACATAATGGTATAGGTGGCGTGCTTACTTTAGATGCGCAGGATTTAATACCGGGTTACTACGGAAATTCAGTTCAACAACATTATAAACCTGGGGATTTTTTATATTTAAAAGCTGTAAAAGAAATTCCAAATGTTTACGATAGTGATTTTGACGATCAATGGAGCAACGGGAGCGAGGGTAGTTATGATGTTAAAGTACAGGTTAATAGTATAGGCGACACTGTTGGCGATGAAAACGCTATGGGCGGTTTGCTTAACATGTCTTTTATGTATGGAACCACGCCTATTGAAGTCACAATAATAGGACCTAGTTTAGACGGTCAATTAATAAACGGTCAATCATCTAGTCCTATTTATACAATCACAAACCTAAACGATCCCCCAATAATTTTCGAAAAGAAATTTCCTAGATTCGCTACTAGATGGAAATATCTAGATAGTGAATATTCGGCAATGTCCCCTTTTTCACCAATAGCATTTGTTCCTGGAACTTTTAATTATCATCCTAGAAAAGGACATAACTTAGGAATGATAAACAATCTTTATGCTGTTCATGTCGAGCAGTTTATTCCTATAAACATACCTTATGATGTAGTCGCTGTAGATATATTATATAGAGAGGCGGGGTCGCCTAATATATATATTATAGATACTATTTCTAAAAATGATCCAAATATTATTGGGAAAACTTTTAATTATTGGGATTCGTACTACGAAGACGCTCAGTTGTCACCAGCTTATTCTGGTTGTAATAATTCAGGTAATTGTTTTGATCCTAATAACGTTAACGAGCCTAATGAGACGTCTAGAATGAAGGGTACTTATAAGATCACTAGTGACAATATATCAAAAGCTATTCCGGAAGACCAAACCGTTAGACATTGGGATAATGTGCCTAGAAAGGCATTAGCACAAGAGGTTATTGGTAATAGATTGGTCTATGCCAATTATTTACAGGGTTACAATTTATATGAGGGTAGTAATCCTGATAAACCTTATAAACCTAGATTTGATATAGGTATTGAAAGTTATAACCCAGTAGATACTCAAGAGACAAGAGGTACTTATTTACCATCAAAACCATCTATAAAATCTTTAAGAACATATCAAGTTGGAATTGTTTATCAAGATAAGTTTGGTAGACAGTCACCAGTATTAACAAGTGCTAGTGGAGTTTTAAATACAGATAAAGACGTTGCAATAACACAACATAGAATAACCGTAAAACCTCTAACTGATCCTCCTAGCTGGGCCACTGATTATAAATATTTCATAAAAGAAACTTCAAGTGAGTATTATAATTTAGCTATGGATAGGATTTATGATGCTGAGGACGGAAACGTGTGGATAGCATTTCCTTCTTCAGATAGAGCAAAAGTAGATGAAGAAGATTATTTGATATTAAAGAAAGACGCTAATGGTGCTTTTGTAAAAGAAAAAGCTAGGTATAAAATACTAGCAATAGAAAACCAGGTACCTGAGTTCGTTAAAACTAGAATGCGTGATATAGGTGTGATTAATTATGATGCTAATTATCTTTTTGGAAGTAATCCAAATCCTTGGGTGAGTACTGCTTTTGATCAAACTGAGGTTCCAGTGGAAAACACAAAAGTTTTTACCACTAAAATTATTCCAGCGGCAATTCAAGAATTAGCTTTAGACTGGATAAACAACAATCAAGGTGGGACTATTCAAAATGCCCCATTCACTATAGACAGCGCTATAGACGCTAAGTTGGACTTGCGTGTTGTTAACGATGGTGTAGGAGAACAAAATGGAGATAGTGATTGGTTTCCTATTGAAAAAATAATTATTGATAACATGACTACTCCAACTAGTATGGATGTGCATTTAGAATCTCCTTTTAATGATACTATAAGGTTTTCTTATAAAACGAGTGGAGGACAGGTTAAAATTACGTACGACGATAGTAAATTAGAATTTAGATCGGGCAAAGTAGAATATAAATCATGGTTTGATGGTAGGTTTTTTGTTAAAATTGAAAGAGATAACGTTGTCGATTCCAAAGTAATCACGGCATCTAACGGTAACCTTGTGTCAACGGCTCGTAAACAATTGTATTATATACATTCTGGAGAAGGTAATGGAATTATTTGGGATGATCCGAGTCAGACTAACAATGCAAAAACACCAAACGCTGCTGACGATACTATATACGCTCCTAGTAATTATTCTATTGGTAGTTCTGGGGACAAATTTAATGGTGGTTACAGTGCATATGGTGATAGTTGGTTTAGTCAAATTAAAAATCCTATTGGATGTTTAGGTGGCGCTAATGGTTCGCCTAATTGCGGTGCTTCTGTTCAACCGTCAATAACTAATGATTGCGCTGACGGTACTTGTTTAGAAGGTCATATTCCTCCCGGTGGAGCAACAATGAATTTAATGGGCCCAGGTTTTGCCTCTTCAACAATTGGTTGGACGTGGCATGGATCAAACCCTAAAAGAAATAGACTTCTTTGGAAGCATCTCGTAGGTCTTTATGATTACCAAGGGCATATACTAACTAGCGGCGGAACGCCGTACAACGTACCAACTCAGAGTAATCCTGGAATTTGGTTTATTGATAGAACATATTACAGTACCAACATGAGCACCAATCACAATCCTGGTTTTACACAGATTGGAGATACTAAATATTCCCCGGCAACTTGTCCTATTGGAAATGTTCATAGAATGAGAGGTATAGATTGTGACCAACCTTCACCTCCCAATACCATGGATTTGTCTTTTCAAGGTGTTTTAGATGGTGTCTTTGTAAGTAATAATTCAGGTAATTTAGCGGTTTCTCCCAATGGTGGATTTAATGGCGATTTACCTTCTGGTTATAAATTTAGTTTTTTAAACAATCAGTCACATGCGAAAGAGCATGATTTTGCTGAAAAACTTAGAGTTGGTACAAAAATTCGATTTACAGATGATAAAACTGGACCAGATGGGGAGCCGGTTATACGTAAAATTACTGATATCAAAGGACCATGGTCTGTTGTAACTTCACAAGACGTGAGTAATAGTCGACCAGATGAATGTTCTAATTTTAGAGTAACATGGAGAATTACTTTTGATAAAACATTTGGTAATCCAGTTTTGGGACATAGAGGTTATAATCCGCTTTATACCTTTAAAGATGTTATTTATTATGACGAAAATGGAGACGAGGTAACTTGTCCAAGAGAAGAGTGCACTGGTGGCGCTACTTATCCTTGGGCTTATGACAAATCACAGGCAACGATGTATTCTACAGAGTCCGATCATGAAAACGACGGAAATGGTGGTTTTAATCCAACAAACATGGAGATAATGGAAGATCATGTCGGCGTTGGAGATGATGAAAAAATAGTTTCTGATAGTCCGGTCATCTGGGAAACAGAACCAAAAAGAGATTCTGATTTAGATCTTTACTATGAAGCCAGCGGAGCTTATGGTGTAAATATCCAAAGTGATAGTGATAATCCAGTTATAAGAGTTGGGTCTTATGTTAGGGTTTCGCAAAGTAATCCAGAGTATGCTACAAATCCAACTACAACAATAAATGGCGTTGCTTATTCATGGCTTGAATTAAATAATTTAGATGGACACGTTATAAGTGGTGGGAATGATTCTCTTCCTGATTCACTTTCACCTATTATCACACAGATACACTATCCTGGAAATAAAATATCATTTGGTAATACTGTTGATATTGAAGGGGAATTTTCATTGGAAATTGGAACCATATTAGATGTTATTTTCAAAGGAACTAGAGTAGAAGTCGTTGTGAAGGATATTGACTATAGTGGGGCTGATGTTATAGTAGAAATAGAGGATAATTTTCATCAAAATAGAATTTCTTTAGACTGGTATAACTGTTTTGTTTTTGGAGATAATATAGGCGTTGAATCTAATAGAATAAGAGATGACTTCAATGCTGTAAAACTAGATAATGGTCCAAAAGCGTCTACAGTAGCAATAGAGGGTTCTTATAAAGAAGAAAGAAGAAAAAATGGTTTGATATACTCTGGTTTATATAACTCAATGAGTGGTATAAATAATTTAAATCAATTTATTGTTGGTCAAAAAATTACTAAAGATTTAAATCCAACTTATGGTAGTATACAAAAACTACACGCTAGAAATACAGATTTAATAACATTATGTGAAAATAAAGTTTTAAGAATAGCTGCTAACAAAGACGCTTTATACAATGCCGACGGTAACCCACAACTTATATCGTCTAACAACGTATTAGGACAAGCGGTTCCTTTTGTTGGTGAATATGGAATATCTAAAAATCCAGAATCATTTGTTTCAGAAGCTTATAGAGCTTATTTTACAGACGCCAGAAGAGGCGCTGTATTAAGATTGTCAAAAGACGGATTAACCGCTATATCTGAGCACGGTATGAGAAATTGGTTTAATGATTATTTTGTAACAAACGAAAAAGATCTTGGTAGTAAATATGTTATAGGTAGTTACGATAGAAGAAAACAAAATTACAATGTAACCTTTAAGAATAAAACTGTCTCGTTCAACGAGGGATCAAAGGGTTGGACAAGTTTCCGTTCAATGGCACCAGAAATAGTAAACTTTGATGATTCGCTTGTAGATGTTAGTAGTTCAAATAATGATTTTCACGGTGTTAGTTTAAACAATAAATATTATACATTTAGAAAAGGTAATCTTTGGGAGGAGTATAGTAGTACAGACTACAGCATAATGTATGAGAAACAAATTAATTGCTCGGTAACAACATTGCTTAATGAATCTCCAGAAATTGTAAAATCGTTTAACACGTTAAATTATGAGGGTAGTCAATCTAAAATAGATCAAGCTAATTATGATGGAGAATACTATAATTTATCTAATGTTGATGGATGGTATGTTAACTCTATAATAACAGACGAAGGAAAATCTACACAACAAGAAGGAGCTATAAATGAGTTTATAGAAAAAGAAGGGAAGTGGTACAACTACATAAAAGGAATACATACTCCAGGTGTTATTTCAAGTCTTGATCCAAACGAATTTTCTTTACAAGGAATAGGTATTAGTACAGACTCAGCTAGCAACTTTGGCGTTGATGTATATGGTTGCATGGACACAGGGGCATCAAACTACGATCCTAACGCAACTATTGATGATGGTAGTTGTATTCTATGTGTAAATGGTTGTACAGATCCTGCAGCGGATAATTATAATCCTAATGCAACATGTGACGATGGAAGTTGTGTAACAGCGGGTTGTATGATACAGGGATCTATGAACTTTGATCCTAACGCAACTACACCTTGTACAGTTAATGGGCTTTATCCTAACGGCTGTTGCATTCAATACCATTATGGATGTTTAGATCCAAGCGCTAGTAATTACTGCAATACTTGTAATGTTTGGTGTGATGATAGTTCTTTTTGGTCTACTTGTAATTGTAATTTCCAATGGGTAGCGAGTGATGATGGGCTTTTACTAGGTGATGCAACAACAAATTGTTGTGTTTATGATGTTCTAGGATGTATTAATCCTGTAGCTTGTAATTACAATCCTGGAGCTACAGTTGATGATGGAAGCTGTGACTACTCATGTATTGGTTGTTCTGACCCA
>Ga0208669_1000324_pt1 | contig 19215 bp, 21 predicted proteins | sample 21_taG_FD_184095 | JGI IMG/M metagenome (GOLD analysis project Ga0208669, IMG submission 184095) | Marine viral communities from the Subarctic Pacific Ocean - 21_ETSP_OMZ_AT15319 metaG (SPAdes) (version 2) | ecosystem: Environmental > Aquatic > Marine > Oceanic | place: Pacific Ocean | collected...
TTTAAGCGCACCATACGCACCTGGATTAGTTACAGCAAATGGTTTACCAGCTTGACCTTTAGCTGTATTTATTTCTGCAGCACCAATTTGATCAAGATCAAATAAATATTCACCATTAGCGCCACGTGCTAAACCGATGTCTGTTGTAAGCCATTTAATAGCAGCCGCATTACCTTTTTCTGATTGGTACGTCCTAAAGGCACTAGGAACGTTTTGAAGAAAAGCCGTTGGGTTTTGAGTTAGAATTGTAGTAGCATTAGCTACTCTCATTTCTGAGTTTAATTTTAATTCACGCTCACGAGCTTTCGTCTGGACACCTTGGTCAACCCTTTGAAGGGCTGCCAAACCATCACGTACCATCTCAGGTTTATAAGCTAAGACGTTAGTCTTTTCAAAAAACTCTCTTTTAAAATTAGCAAGAAAAGCTGCAGTTTCAGCTGCGTCTAACTCACCAGCTTCCGACAAAGCTTTGTTAAGTTGCTGTGGATAGATATTGGTTAAAATATAATTAACCCTAGCTTGGTCTAATTTATAACGACCGTTGCTATCTAAAGATCTAACTTTAGAAATAGCAAGTCGATCACCACCTTTAGCTTCTGCTACATCTAGTTCACTTTGACGTACTTCTTCTGTAGCTGCTAATTCATACTCACCTAAGACTTGATTAATTACTTCGTCTTGATTAGGATTAATTAAGAACTCATTAATTGCTTCTTGAGCACGTTCGTCAGACTTTACCTTTTGTATCTCTTCGTATTTTTCTGCAGCTGTGTTACTTAAATTAGCAATATTTGCAAAGATTGCAGACTGTGCGTTTTGATTTGCTATTAACTGAGCTTTAGCAGTTGCTGAATCCATCTGTGTTTGACGGATCTCAGTGTTTTGATTCTGCGTTTGGATGTCGTAGTTTCTTTTACGAGCTGTTTGTTCATACTGCTGGTTTTCTTTCATCTCTTGGGCGATGCGTTGCCGTTGAGAGATGTCAGATTGAGCAGCAGCTTGCATACCTTGTACGACACGATTGCTTTCTTCACGCATACGTGAGATAGCAGCATCACTTACTTGTTGTGGGGAGAACCCTCTAGCTTTAGTAGCGCCTCTAAATTGTACTTGTTTTGCCATGATTATTTAATAATTTAGATTACCAGGCCAACCTGCTTTTACTGCTGCTGATTTTTTTGGTTTAGGAGGAGGACTCTTATAAGAAGGTTTAATACCTTCTGCAATTGATGTTGCAGCTGATGTAAACCCATCAAATATTGGTGCAAACGTACTCTCTCTAGTAGGGGCTTGAACAGCTCCTGGTTGGACTTTCATAGGTGCAACAAAGATACGTTCTGGTCCCATTGTAGGCTGAACTAATTCAGGAAGCCTTTCAGGTTCAATCATCATTTGTGCTTTAGCATTAATATCAGCAGCATAACGTTGTAAACCAATCTGTTGTAGGTTACGTTGTGATTGCTCTACAGAACTAGACAAGCTAGCATCCATAATAGCTGCGTTACGACCTAAAGCTGCAATACTAGATTGAAGTGATTTAGTACGTGAATTACCAGCTTGTCCTAATGCAGCTTTACCTTGAGCTTGTAATTGATCAACAAGCATACCTTGACGATTAAAAGCATCTTCAGTTCTAAGATCATTCAGTGCTGATTGTTCAGCTTCATAAGCTTGCATTCCTGCAATGCTATTATAAGTAAGTTTATCGTTTTTGTTTTCAACAGACTTACCGTATTGTTTTACAGCTTGTAAGTACTGATAATCTTGAACATCTCGATTATACTTCCATTCTTTTACAGCAGTTTCCCACTGATAAGCTCTGTTATTTCGATAGTTTTCTCGTTCAGCGTTGTATGCTTCTATTTGATAATTGTTAGTTTGCCGGGCAGCAAGTTGTGCTTGATATTGTTGTGTTTTGTATGCGGTCTCAGCAGCTTGATTTCTTCCAGCAGCATCAGATGAATCCTTGACGCCCTTAGTAAGACTTGCTAAACCACCTATAAAGAGATCAATCATTAAGACCTCCTATAGAAACGTGGAGAATAGTTTCCTTCCCACATCATTGACACCAACGATACAGGGTATGGTAAATTACTTGTCACTTTAAGTTCAAAATTAGTATTACGTTGATGGATGGGTACAGTAAAAGTTTTCTCTTCTTTAATTGGATTACTATCACCTGTATAGTAACTAGCTTCAGCTACATTTTTTACAGCAACCCATTCGTTAGAACCTGTAGCTTTTGATTTAAATACAACAGCACCAGTCCTACCAAGTGAAAAGTTAACTCTAGCGATAGTTAATGTTGCAGTATAATCAGTAGTGTTTGCATCACGTCTGTAGTAAAACTTAGGTAGTGTTACTTCAAGGTCATAGTTATAACCTACAAGCATACCGTCAGCATAACCACTAAAATCACCTTGGATTTCAAAGTAATAATAACCAGTACCTGGTTCAGTAAAACCGTCAACTTCAGCCCAATAACCAGCATCTGCATCTAGAGCAGCTGATGTATTATTAACTTCTGCTTTAGGTACATTAAGGAGCATAGCACCTTTTTTAGTACTGAGTGGTTTATAAGGTAAGTAGATCTTAGTACGATCTAACGCTACTTCATATACAACCGCTGAGACGCCTCCACCAGGGCTCACAGGACGTGTAGCCATGTCTAGGCAAGCATTGCCTTCAAAAGATGTTGCGTTCGATACAGAGTCTCCTGCAGGTATCTCATCAAGCACTATAGAACCAATAGAATATTCATCTTCAAACTGCTGAACTACGACAACATTATCGTTGATAATTTTTGCAGCTTGAATAATACCAGGTAGTTCCCATTTAGTCCAAGCTTGGAATAAGTCTTTCTCACCGTTGTTATAATAACGATATAAATACAGGTAATACGTATCTCTATCAACTAGCATTACAACAGAGTTAGGTGGACTCGTAGTAATATTATCTACAGTAGCAGGTATCCATTCTAATACTGCTTTACTAATATCTACAACAATAGGACTTTGCTCTACATCACGTAGTGCCATAGTAAAGAGTTTACTATAACCAGGTAATCTACTGACAAATGCAGAGGTAGTACCAATGTCTACAGGAGAAATATCAGTTGCCATCTCATAATTAGAGAGGTCACGAATTACAGCAGAAGTAGGTGTCAGTGCACTAGCATCAGTTGCATACAATTGAAATTGTTGCCGTTCACTAAACAAGATAAGACCTTGTGGTGACGGTAACACATCAGACAACGTAACAGGACGTACACTAGATACATTTAAATCAATAGGGTCTGAAGCAATCTGTGTTAGTGCTGACTTAACAAAGAAATTATAGGTATCATTAGCAGTTCCTAGAACTATATTATCTCCAGACAATACACCAAAACGGTTACTGTAGAAGAAGCTAGATGTAATAGGTGAGCCAATAAACGACGGGATAGGACTGGTTACATCATCACCAGCAAGCCTAGCTGTGTAAGCAATAGGACCAAAAGTAAATGTAGTGGCACCAGTGTTAGCTAACTCATGTGGCATGGTTGCATTATCTAAACCAGGAGAAGCATCACGTGCTACTGTTTCCTTCCAGAAACCACGACCTCTGTTTAAAGTAGTGTCGTAAGCAATAAACTTAACATGGTAATCATCTTCAGCACTATCACTGTTTAAGATTTTTACGTAATGATCACCAAAAGATTCTAGTGGTAATTTGTCTACAGCAGTTACACTATCTTCAAATACTTCAAGTGAAGTGTTATTAAGACCACCTCTAGAATCAATTGAAAAGGCTAAAGGAGTACCAGTCACTGCACTGTAATCAGTTTTAACTGCATTAGTACCAGTACTGCGTTTAATAACAATACTATTGTTGTAACCCTCTAAATACCAAATACCATCAAAATCTGAGTTAGATGCTGTATGCTGCGCTTCAATAGTATCTTTAATTTTATCAATTAAATGGTGATTAGTGTCAACATCTGATGCATTATACAACAACATATCATCAAATGTTGTGCTATTTTGAGCTGTTACTTGGGCTTCTATGTTTTGAAGAGTAACTGTATAGTCAAACGTTTCTACAAGTGTAATTAGTTTAAGCGTAGCAACTGAATCAGCAACAAACGTACCAGCTGCTTGCATAGCAGTGGTAACAGTTTTGTTTGTAATAATTGTAGTATCTTGAATGCTACGGAAATGATAATCGTTCGAGCTAGTACCAGTTAAATATGAAGTACCATTATTGGTTACAGTACAAAAAGTGCCAGTATCTGCTGTCCAGATATAAATGTTAGTACCTTTAATAGCACCAATATAAGAACCAGCACTAGCACGGTCAATATAAAACCATACTGCATCTGCTAGTTCTGCTTTAGTAAATACATCACCATTAGCTTTTTTTAAAACATTAATATGTTCCATACCAGGTCTTTTAAGTAGACCAAAGGTAGGGTCAGGATAACCATTAATGCATTCAGTTATCTGACCTTCTAATTTTTTGTCGTCATTTTGTTTAGAGACACCACCAAGAAAGTTAGGTGTTAATTGAGTTACTGCTGGCATTATCGAATCAGGGAGTCAAAGGGACTGTAGCTCTTGTAGTAGTTACCTTGTTTTGGTGCACCAAAGAAGCTATGGTCACCTTGATTACAATCGTATTCAAGAGCCATTGATCTTGTATAAGCTTCTTTTTGTTGTAGCATTTGGTATTGATTTGGGTCACCAATAATTCTACTAGATACAGTAGCAGCTGCACGTGCTACAATATAAGCCTGAATAGGTTGAGGGATATCTGAATAGTCTCGTTCCCATACTACATCAAAATAAAGGGTTTCATCTGTATCCCAAATGTCAGTATGTTTAATAGTATCATAAACATAACCAGCACGATTGACAACATTACGACCAAGATTGTTTGTATAGTCTTGGCTTAAATCCATTTGGATTACATTGTTAGGGATTGGTATTTTTTTAGTACCATCAGGTTTAAACTGATCGTAATTTCTTTCTGTATTATAAGCCCACCCTTCAGATTGTACTTCACGTGAAGTTTCTTTTAATGTATCACGTGAGATTGCAACATCTGGGTTAGTTTGAGTTTCTACTTTTTGTGTAACAATAGCTCTAGATAGATCAAGAAAACTATCTGAAGTACCTACTGTTTGGGAAATGTTAGTGGTGTACTCATACAGGATAGGATCTAATGTTAGTGTAGTAGACGATGCATTAGCTGCACTAACTGTATAAGTATAGGGACCAGAACCACTTGGTCCTGATTGCACTAATACATTAGCAATTCCAGTTCCAGTAATAAAAGTATTCTTCGGAATATATGGGGATGGAGAAGTAAGTACATTACTTGAAATAGAACCTGTGGTAGAAAACACGGTTTCAGTAGTGGCAATTGCTGTATTATTAGCAACACCAATACCAGAAATGTAAGTACCAGCTGGAATATTATTTGTATTAGTGAAGAGAGTAGTAGAAGCTAAGAAGCCTGTAATTCTTGACACTTCATTGAAGACAAGAATTTCTTCTGTATCTAGCGTTGAGACAGGAGCCTGACCAACTGACGCCAGGATCTGATTAACAGCTTGTAGCTCAGTATTGGAGCCAGTAGTAGGAAAAGGCATAGTTTGATAATGAGTATTATTCTCAATAAAGAATTAAAAAAAAGGAGCCTCCGAAGAGACTCCCAGTATAATATAAATTAGAATGCGGCAGGCTTGGTAGCAGTACCGGCAAACAGTTCAACAGCAGCAGCTGGGTTCAGGTAGTCAGCACCCATGGCCAAACGGCCAAGGATCACATCACCCTGATAGATAACAGAAACGTCACCACTGGTCACTTGGACCTGAGGAGCGATCGCTTCAACACAACCAGCAGCTTCACGCTGGAAGATCAAACCACAGCTATTAGCAAATTCGGTTTCTTCACCGTACTCATTGTTGATACCGGTAACATCGTTAGCAGCATCTTCAACAGCTTCGGATACGAACGAACCGCTGTTACCAGGATCGGTAACACCAGGGTTAGTAGCAGAACCAGTACCGTACTTAGTACCATACTGAGAGAAGAAAGGAATATTCATGGACTTGAAGATCTTGATACCTGCAATCTCCACGATTCCGTCGCCACCTTGCAGTGCGGAACCTTGGACATCGCGATTGATCAGACCATTAGAACCAACAGCTTGGATCAGTGCATAGTACTGGCGGGGGTTCAGAACGCCCACACGCCCATCCTGACTGACTCCCTTTTCATCCATTGCAGCGGCAGCATCATAGAATGCGTCTACCAAAGCAGAAGAAGAATAAGCATCAGATGCGTTAGAAGTAGTACCAACACGAACCTGAGTACCACCAGGCTCAACATAGCCAGTAGCAGTGATAGGTGATGCTGCACGTGCGCCACGAGTGACGGCACGGAAGATCAAGCGGTCATACTTTTCTGCCAAGGCGTAGCCGATTTTACGTGAAATCTCCGACCTCAAATCGTAATGAGAAAGAGTCTCATCAAGGTCATAAACGAAAGCTGAACTGATCAGCAAATCATCAACCGTGATGGTCTTCTCAGCCACAGGAGGTGCATTGTTGGTATCACCCAAAATGCTATTTCCTGGCGTATGGAACTCACTTTTGGTGCGCCCGGTGTAGATGAACTGCAAAGATTTGCCGTTCTTAAGTGTACGCTTCATCACAAGATCGCGGGCGATCGTGTTACGTTGGAAGCCTTTGAACATTTCTCCACTGAACAGTTTCAGATAGAGAGCGCGGGTATCACCCGCCAAGTTAGCCTGACCCAGCTGAGTTAGCTGAGCAGGGTTAGTAGAAGATTGAAAAGCCATTTAAAAAAAAGAGAGTAATAATGTATAGACTCTCAAAGATCTTTGAGTTATTTAATTTGTATTGTGGTCTATCCCACCGTCTAGACGGCAAAGGGTATCCTCGTAAGGGCCAATGCCAATAGTGATGAGGGGAATTGCACCCCTCTGTAAGATCTATCTCACTCAGCCTATCACAGGTGCCACTAAGGCTACAGGTGTAGAGCTAGTTGAAGCTAAGTCAAGTGGGAAGTTGTGAGCATTACGCTCATGCATTACTTCCATACCAAGACCAGCGCGGTTCAAGATGTCAGCCCAGGTGTTAAGGACGTGACCATCAGAAGACTGGATGGACTGGTTGAAGTTAAATCCATTCAGGTTAAATGCCATCGTAGACACACCAAGAGCGGTAAACCAAATGCCAACGACAGGCCAAGCGGCAAGGAAGAAGTGAAGGCTACGGCTGTTGTTAAAGCTAGCGTACTGGAAAATAAGCCTACCAAAATAGCCGTGCGCTGCAACGATGTTGTACGTCTCTTCCTCTTGTCCAAATTTGTAACCATTGTTATGAGATTCATTTTCTGTTGTTTCACGTACGAGAGAAGATGTAACCAAAGATCCATGCATAGCTGAGAACAAGCTACCACCAAATACACCAGCAACTCCCAGCATGTGGAAGGGGTGCATGAGGATGTTGTGCTCGGCTTGGAACACCAACATATAATTAAAAGTACCGGAAATGCCAAGAGGCATAGCATCTGAAAAAGAACCTTGTCCAAAGGGATAAACAAGGAAGACAGCCGATGCCGCTGCCACGGGTGCGGAGTATGCAACAAAGATCCAAGGCCTCATTCCAAGTCGGTAAGAGAGTTCCCATTCCCTACCCATGTACGAATAGATACCGATAAGGAAGTGGAACACAACCAGCTGAAATGGTCCGCCGTTGTAGAGCCACTCATCCAGGGATGCGGCCTCCCAGATGGGGTAGAAGTGTAGACCGATTGCATTGGAGCTGGGGACGACTGCCCCTGAGATGATGTTGTTTCCATACATGAGAGAGCCAGCTACGGGCTCACGAATACCGTCAATGTCAACGGGTGGAGCTGCAATGAATGCAACGATAAAGCAGGTTGTAGCCGCAATTAGTGTTGGAACCATCAAGACTCCGAACCAACCAACGTACAGTCGGTTGTTAGTACTGGTTACCCAGTCACAGAAGTTGTTCCAAATATTCTTTTGTTGTTGTAGCGCAATTGTAGACGTAGCCATTTAAATAATAGTGCATGTTTATGAAGCGATTAAGCATCGCCAATGAAGCGATTAAGTAAGACCAATTTAAAGACCTGGCAGTCTAGAGCTAGGGGAGGAATTGCACCTCCCTTATTCTATTTAGCTATTAGAAACTGTACTTGACTCCGACCTTAGTTCCGTAAGCATTTACATCATCAAAGGTACCAGCTACTTCTCCATATACGGAGAGTCGTTCAGTTGCTTGAACTGAACCGCCAAGCTTACCAGTAAGTTTGGTCTCTTCTACACCGCCATCAGGTGCAAAGATACTAGGCCCAGCTTGAATATAGTAAGAGCCTACTTCGTTACCTGATTCATACCCCAGATGAAAATCTGTGACATGACCAGTAAAGTTAGAGCCACTGAAACCAGCGTTGTTCTCAACGTTTACGTAGGTATTAGCGATTGCAGGGGTAGCAAGAAAGGCTACGGCAGGGAGGATAGCAAAAAATTTCATTGTAGTTTAGTTAAAAAAGAATAAGTATGTTTTGTACGATTACCATGAACACCCCAGCCTAACCAGTAGTATGCAGCATTCATGTAATAAGGAATAGTTTGATGATTAGTTTGAAAAGCATAAAGATCTTTTCTAAACCGCATCTCCTTTATCAGGTAATCTGTTTGACATTTAAGACCACTAGGATCTTCGTTGCGTTCGGCACAGTGGCTGCCAAGACCCTTGTACCGCTCAATAGATGTCCATTGAATCAAACCATAACCACCACGAAGGCAACGATCGTAAGGAACGATAGCACCACCCTCGCAGATGTTAGATTTGAAGTTAGACTCTTGCTGGATGTTACCCATAATGACTGCTAGTGCTGTACGGTCTGTCACACCAGCAGAAGTCTGTAGTTGTTCTAGAACGTACTGCTGAGGCGCAGTACATTGTGGGCATTCAATCATTTTTTCTTAGCAGTTTTAGCAGCTCGTTTAAAGTTGGCAGCAGTAGGAGCACCTTTGCTCCCTGGCTTACGCATCTTCTCACCTGAACCTTTTGCGATACGCATTTTCTTTGCGTGGATATTAGCGTAGAGACCTGATTTAGCCATTACTTTTTAGTACCTTTCTTAGGTGGCCTACCTTTTTGTGATCCGTAAGTTCCTTTACCTTGTGGCATTACCATACTCCAGGGATAATTTGTCCAGTCAATGCATACGCTCCAAGCGCAGCCATGACACCTAGCATAGCTAGGCGACCATTTAGTTTTTCCGCTTTGTCGTTGTGATTCACAGTGTAGTTTTCGTCAGTGTACATGGTAGGTTCTTTAGCAAAGAGATTTTGTTGTCCGCGATCGTTGGTGGTAACAGTCATTAGAATTCGATGTCAGAGTTTTGAAGTTTACGGATAACGTCATCCCTAAAAGCAGGATCATTATCATAACGCGGATCATTCATAGCTTGTACAAGTTCCTGTTGACTACGGAACTGAACATCTTGCTGTGCAGCAGAACGTTTACCAGTTAGCAACTGACCATCATTACCAACAGCATCTGTATATTTACTATTCAATGCTTGTACAGCAAAGAAGATAGAACTAGGATCACCCTTTGACATAACAGAATCATACATCTCTACTTCTTCTTTAGTAAAGTTTTGACCTGCCCAGTCAACCATTGATTTATAAGCTTGCTCACCACCAACCATTTCAAACAATTGGCTAGCTTGCTCTTCACTCAATTGTTCACCAGAAGAGTCTTCGTCTTGTACGTCTTCTTCATTAGAGCTTTGTTCTTCCTGCTCTACTTCTTCACCAACTTCAGGTTCATCATTTGATGTACCAAGTTTCTTTTGTAGTTCAAGATAAGCTTGTTCTAATGATGACTGGTCTTTAAATTTACCAGCCAACAGCGGTTGCTCTGCACCCTCAAGAGACTCAGCAACCTGCAAAGAGTCTTGCTCATCAGCATTCATGTCTGGCTGATCAGCAGGTGTATCATTCATCGTAAGTGTTTCAGGCATATTATTGTGGTGGGATTTGTTCTGGTGGTTGCTGCTGCAGCATTTGCATAGCAGCTTGTTCACGTTTCTGTTCGATAGCAGCCATCTGTGGTTGTTGTTGTTGAGCAGCCATCATCTGCTGTTGTTCCATAGCTTGTTGCTGTTCACCCTGCTGTTCTTCCATACTCTTCACAAGGTTAAGTACGTCGATACCAGAGGCAGCTGCAAGGCGTTTGATAACTTCATCAGTATTGATAAACTGACCAATAGCTTCAGGTCCAATAGTTTGTGCAATGACCTGTAGGAATTGACCAAGACTTTCACGATCTTGACCACGACCAAGGGCATTGATACCAGCAACAATGGTTGGTTTAACAATACCACCCTTAGGTAAGCGTGGGATTTCTCCAGTCTTTTGTGCAACAGAAAGTTTGCGGTTCAGATAAGGTACAAGGAACTCAACAGTTAGTAAGGAGAATAGTCCCCCAAGTTGTTGTTCAAGTTCAAGTTGTGTCATCCTAACCTCTTCAGCTGTTGTGCGTTCAGAGTCCCTAACGTTCATGATTAGGAATGCTTCACTCAAACGTTGAGTCAAAGACCCAATCATTTGATAAGCAGTCTGGAAGTCAGCTGTCTTACCAACCTGTACCACACCAATATCATCAGGTCGTCCCTGGATGATAGCACCATTGCCTGCCTTAGCAAGCGTGGCTGGTTTGGTGGTACTGCTTGGTGAGACAGTAAACACTACTTTAGCAGCTGCTGCGCTGCCTTCAACGATGGCTTGTGACAGAGCTTCAAGTGACTTTAGATCACCAATGAACTCTTCCACTCTACCACGTCCGTAGACCTCTCCGTCTACATGGTTAAAGCGTAGCACAAGCCAGGGGTTGCTGTCAAGAGGTGACTTACCCATAGACTTGGGTAGGATCTGATCGTATACTTCTTGATGCCATATCCAACGGTTGTTATCCAACGTGACATGCGTATAAATATCACATTCATCATTTGGTCCCGTTGTATTATCAGAGGTCTCATTAGTTGGACTCTCTTTGTAATCTGGGTAAAATTTTTTAAGTAATTTTTTCGAGATTGTTTCTTTTGTTACAATTTCTATAACATTACCGTTACCATCTCTATCTACTACATAGCGATTAAGAGGATAGAGCTTAAGCCCTTCCTTGCTCATAAAGATAAGAGCATTACCAGCTACTACTAAATGCTTTAGTGCTTGATGAACGACAACACGATCAGTGGAAGCTGCAATAGATTCCATGATGGTGCGTTCAATCTTAGCAAACGACAAGTCCATTTCTGATCTAATCTCTGGACCAAGCTCTTCAGGAAGATTAATATCATTAACCTGGAGTTTAAAGAAGCTGGTTTGTGGAGGTAGCAATGCAAGCATAAGTTTACTTGCAAGCGTCACCACACCTTTGGCTCCTGTTGATTGCCAGGGAGTAGGAAGTTTAAGAGCACCTTTAGTAAAGTGCTCATCTTCTCTGATGAGATAAGGTAGAGTTAGATCTGCTGCTTGTCTAGCACTATTTAGAAACTGGGAACGGTCTGAAGACAATCTGTCATAACTTGATTTAGCAGTCATTAGAGATTAATCATTGAGGATTTAAAACCAGGCATTTGAACGTCTCCGCCAATACCCATGTAAGTAGGTCTTTTAATTTTAAATTGATCCTTTCTTCGTTTAAAGGATTGTGTACCAGCAGTTTTAGGTGCCTCAGAGGCTTGCTGGATTTTTAGGTTAGCTGCTTGAGTACCTCTACCTTGGTTTGCAGCGGCAACACGTTTTGTTACAAGAGCTGCAGCCTGAGCTGCATTAAACTCGTCTCTTGCTTTTCTAGATTCAGCTAGTAGTGATTCAGTTTGAGCACGATATGCGCTTTGAGCTTGATTGATTTGAAACTGTTGAGCTTCAAATCTTTTTTGCATTACTTCTCTTTCTCTATCTAGTGCTGCTTTTGCTTCACGTTTTCTAGCACGTTCTGCTCTTTCGCGCTTACCGCGAGCGTCCATCCATAAAAACATTAGTTTTCCTCCATATAGTTAATGATCCACTCAACAACACTGCGTTGACCGGACCTGTACATAATCTTTTCCATTGTATCTTCAGGGTTAAAGTTTGTTGGTGGGAATGATTCTTCTAATGCAGCTACAAGTCCACGGGAATTCATCCCTAGAACTTCAAGCGTATTGGGGGAGATTGACATTACTATGCTCGAAGAAGGCAGGCATTCTAGCTGATTTAGTTGCCGAAAGTTCTGGGGCTTTGCCCTCATACATTAAGCGATCACTAGAATCCAGCCAAAATTTTTTATCCAAATATTTATCAGTAGTATTACTACCTAGGGGTTGCATTACCCAATTGATAGTTGCCTTACGGAGTTTATCAAGAGAAGGACTGATAGTAAGCCCCAGCTCCCGACAAACAAGGCTATTGGCAGCAACGTGGATTTGTTCATCTCTACTTATATCCGCACTGACTGTTCGCATTCCAGCGTCACCATTAAAGCGGAAGAATGGTAAAAGAACGAAGAAAATTGCACGTTCGGCAACCATCGCTTTGAGGATCGTATGATCAGGATGCGTAGTCCAAGCTTCCCTGAGCCGGAGAGCTTCCGATTCAGCTTTTTCATCAACCCCGTAAGCATTGGCAATGTAGCCAAGTGCCAGGTCGTGATTTTCCTCGTCGGTGATATTTGATTCCAATAACTCCCTCGATAGTTTTGGTACGTCGGTAGCCAATCCATCACGGATAAAATCTCCCACAGGTAGTTCCATATGTCTTAAGGCAAGTGCACGGAGTACCGCCTGTTCCGCCCCTGCCTTGCATGATCCGGCAGTTGTCTGGACTGGTGTCCATTTTCTTTTTCTGTTTAATAGTTTCTCGTAAGGGTTCATTCTTGACAATCACATGTAAGTTCTTCATTTAAAATATCCTCTAAATAATTTTCAACATCTTCTGCATCTAATGCAGCATATGCGTCGGATTTATCTTGTGTATCACTCATAACTTGAAGTGAATAATAGAGGCTTGTTTGCGGGGACCGTAGCCACTCTTCCACGAACGCATTGTCGTAGGTCACCATATCACTCCATGAGTTGAAGCTATAACCGTGAAGAAGCCCTGTGCGATTTAGTAGAGTCATGATGCCATCAGCAACACGTTTGTAAGCTTCCCAGCCTACCTCAGAGGCGATCTCTACGTCACCATAGTTGTAAGTTTGTACTCCGAAAGTACCTGAGTCGCGATCGACTGTCTGCGAGATAGGTGGAGCGATTTCTGGTGTGCTAGTATAGCCATCCAAATCCACGCTTCTATAACTGCAACTGGCGGTTGGAGCGATAGCAAAGGCTCGAACCATATTATACTCGCGAGCGATCGTGGCTGCTTGGTTAATTCCTGAAGCAATTTGAAGGACAAGTTCATAAGCTGCCGAGCGTATAGTTTCGTTGTTGTTGTACTGTTCTAATGCACGACCAAATTGATCGTATGTTACTCCGTACCTCCGTAAGAGATTTGCGAGGCCAAGCATTCCGAGTCCCACTTGTCTATCAACTTCAGGCGGGAGGTATTCTCCAGTATCTCCGACAGCTGTCCTACTATGTAGGCTGCACAACTCGGACATACCTTCAACAAATGCTCGTGGGATGTCGTCGAACTCACAGGCTCCAAGACTGATATGTTGTAATAAACAGGTACCTCGTGATGGCAGGTATACTTCGAGACAGACGTTACCTCTGATGCGATTTCCTTCATTGTCATATTTTACTTTGTTGAGCCAGATGTCGCCTGATTTGATTCCATATAATAGGTCTTCCTTGAACGTACAATCCTGCCACCACTCTTCAGTGATGTTGATGCATCGTTTAACCCAAGGTAGCTCGGATCTATTAGTAGTGATAAAGTCCCTAGCATCAGGATGGGATAGGTCAAGGTGCAAAACAATGGCACCATTTTTATAAATCCCACCACGTCGTAGTATTTCATTTAAAGAAGAGTAAATTTTACCAAAACTTACAGGACCCGAAGCAGTAACTCCAGACTCTCTTGTGTAACCTTTAGGGTCAAGTTTAGAGAGATGAATAGCACAACCTGCCCCATACCTGAGGGCATGACTAGCGAAGCGCCAGCTGGCCTCAATTCCATTACTACCTTCCATCTCATTTTCAACTACAAACACTGTGCAGCTGACGGGTAGGCGATGTGTAGGATCATCGATCCATGATTGAACCCGACCTGTGCGGGAGATATAGTTAGTCATTGAGTAGATCAGTTAGATTTGGAGGTTTGTAGTTTGGTCCCTTTAAGACCTTACCGTCTGCACGGTAGATGGGTCGAAGATTTTCATCTAGTTTAGACATATTTGATTTATGGACACGATCCATAGCTTCGTCTAGATCCCAGCCTTCGTTAGCAGCAAACTGATAACACACATAGACAAGATCGCAAAGTTCTTTTAATTGAGCTTCTTTTTCTTCAAAATAAAAAGCTTCGTGAAACTCTGACCATTCTTCATCGATCAAAGATTTCTGGGTCATGCTTTGTTTCGGACCAGTCGGAACAAAATAAGCTTCCCGGAACTCTTTGGCTTGATCTAATAGAGTCGTCCTGTGTGTTTTCAAGTTCATTTTCTAGATAGTGGATTGCTTTTTTAAGATCAGAAACCGCACTATCTTTATGACCAGCACGGCAAATATATTTTATTGCACAGCCAAGGTGATAATTAAGTTCCTGGTCTCTTATGAAGTCCCAGCATTCGATGGTGCCTCTGGTGTAGTAGGCAGGTGATTTGGCCATTGTTTTACTAGGTTGGATACGGTGTTAGCTAAGGCAAAGTTTTGACGTTGTAACGCCATGAACAATGTAATGATATCTTTTTTATCAGCTTTTGGTAGTAAGTCTTCAAGCCTTCTTATCTTGAAGTCCTGTTCCACTGTCAACTCTATAATCGGAGGAGGGGGTAAAAAGGATGGGTTGTTTTGCTCTCCAGTCATAATCATTTGTAGTAAGGATCTTTGCAAGTCTTGCGTTTTGTAGTGCAATGTCTTCACCAAGATCCTTCTCAGCAAAAGCATCAACAACTGCTTTCCAAGTGTAGCCTTTGTCTTCAAACAAAGCAACTGCCCGTTTGATTCCAATTCCGGGCACGCCGGAGTAGCCATCGGTTTGGTCCCCTGCAAGCGCCTGTATAAGGTGCCAGCGTTGTCCCTCTGCCTCTTCCACATTCATGATTTCATCCATGTTGTAGAGCGTTCCAGGTATCTGTCGCATGTCCTTGTCAGGGCTAACGATAACATTACCAGGATATTTCGTAGCGTAGATACCCATACTATCATCTGCTTCAAGAGTCGGTAGTATTACTACTTCGTACTCATCTTTGAGAGCATTGATAACACGTTTGTATCCACAAGGCTTCTTACGATTACGATGACCTTTGTAAGCTGGCATGATCTCTTTACGAAAGTTAGCACTATCACTAAAGAAAAGCACAACCTCGGGAACATCCCACATGAACTTGTTTTTAATTTTATTTAGTTCACGTTTGACTGATGCGTATGCTTCACTGAATTTGCTGACAACTAGGATTACATCATCACCAAAGTCAACTTCTGACTCTGCACCGGCACAAGCCTTGTAAACGATGTAGTCTGCGTCAACAAATAACTTCATTTACCTTGGCCTCTATATTTCTTTTTACCTTTGCGTGGCTTACTATGCAAGCCGTTACCTTGACGGGTTTTCTTTGATGTAAACGGGACTACGGTTTGTACTCCCATCATTGATTTACTTCTCATTAGTGGGTTTCACTCCAGTTGTTTCCGATTTTTGCTTCGGCGTCGATTTTGATTCTGAGGTTGTAGTATTCTCCAGCTGCGAGACTGCTAAATACCAAGGATGTTGATAAGTCAGCTGTTTGTTCAGGGGAACACTCGAATTGCAATTCGTCATGTACAAAGGCTAGTTGAGAACAACATAAATTTAATTCTTTAATGTTTTGTTGGTTGATAACCATCCAACGTTTTGCCAGGATGGCGGAGTTACCCTGAAGGCAGTAGTTTAACGCTTTATGCGGGCTATCCACCATAATTTTTCTGCCATCGATAGCTTTGATAAATCCTCTTTCTGAAGCTGTCTTGATAGCCTCCAAGAGTTTATCGAGTCCATCAATCGCATCAATGTAGGCCGCTCTGATTTCCTTACCTTTTTTCTTGGCATCTTTGGATGAAAGAAGTTTGTCATAACTGTGTCCAATTTTTTCGTCACCTGCACCGTATAGAAACGCATACGTTACGGTTTTAACAAGCTTTCTAGATATTCCTATCTTGTCAGCATTGACTTGGTGTATATCTCCGTTGAGGAGGATGTCTGCGTATCGTCCGCCATCATACTTGGCAAGGAAATGAGATAACATACGTAACTCAATCCCAGACAAATCAGCAGCGACCATAACTTGACCCGGAGATGGTAAGAAAAGCTCTCTAAATCTTGAGTCACTTGGGACTTGGGCAAGGTTTGGGTTTCGATGAGCACATCTAAAAGTTGAAGTGGCGACAGAACAATGATGATGTATCCTACTAGCACTCGTACATAGCTTCAGCCACGCGTTCGCGCCTTCGGATATCATTCCAAGCATCTTCGTTATCGTCAAAATCCGCAGGAATGCAAGGGCAGTCGGGCTCCCTATCTCCTTCAGTATCGGTTCGTCTATGATAGGCTTCCCAGTAGGTGTCTTCTGGGTGGGATTCCAGCCATGAAATGTTTGCAGGATCCATGCTATATGATCTCGTGATGTAGGATTTAGTTCTTTAAGGCGTGTAAGTGGAGCGTCTTTGACATAGCCTTGGGTCCGATTATCTCGCTTAGGAGTAAATACTGGTCCGGCAACGTAAGGATGCCTGTCACGTAGTAGTTGATAAGTTTCTTCAAGCTCTTGTCTGAGAGTTGATGCAAGTTTCCATGCAGCGCGTTCATCAAAGTACCATCCATGTAGTTCTTGTTTGGTAAGGATTTCGGCTGCTTCATGTTCTAGCGTAATCCATTCAGGTATGGTTGAAAATGGTTCCAAAGTTTTCTTGTGACAGTAACGTCTTGTATCATGTAGTCTTCCATTTCTGGAGACCATTCTTTCCAATCGGTATCTTTACAGTAATCACCTTTAGCTTCGTCAAGGCGGTAACCCCAAGCAGCTAGTGAATGTGACCCATAAAGTTTAAGTGGCATACCAGTCCATGTCTTTTGTTTGTCAATCTCTATTAAGTTCGGGTGGTAAAGACGGCTAAGCAAAAGAGTATCCAAGCAATCACCAATACGTCTAAACCATGGATAAAACTTATTGATGATGCTAAGGTCATAATTAATAATGTTATGACCGACAATATAATCAGCGTCTTCGAGTAATTGGATACCGCGTACAATAGGTTCCGTTGCTGGTCTTTCTGTAGCTGACGTAAACGATTGATCATTGAATACCATCGTTTTTTCAACTTCGGTATCGTAAATACAAAGACAGTGGATTTTGGTAGCATCATTTAACAGTCCGTCTGTTTCTAAATCAAATAATAGCATTCAACGTCCTTGCCATTGATAGGTTTTATCAACAAACTTAGCACGTTTCACTGCCTCCTCAGTAGGAGGATTAGGCTTATGCAATGTTAAATCAATACGAAACTCTGTCCCTTCTTTAATGAATTCTTCATTCATGGCTTCATAATCAGAAATCTGTTGTGGCGTCAAACGCTGCTGGTTCTGTAGTTTCATTGAATTTACAAGTGGATAGGTTGTAGTTTAATCGACAAGCAATGCCTGTTTCCCCAGAGTAGCGATTCTTGAGAACTCTAACAATTGTATCAGAGTGTTTAGTTTCACTCTGTTGATTTCTTTCGAGTCCAATAACTGCATCGCTAAGTTGAGCGATTGCCGCACTTCCTCTAAGTTGTCCGAGTGTAACACGTGCACCTTCTTCATGGTTTTGATCGGATGATCCTCGTTTTAAATGTGATACTAGAAATAGTACAATGCCAGTGCGTTCAACAAGTGAACGTAATCGGGTCATCGTTTGGTCTATCATCCGCCTCTCATCCCCATCAAGACCACTCATAAGAATGGATAGGTGATCAAGAAAGATAATCTTACAATCAAGTCCTGAGGCTAGGTATTCAATCCTGTTATAAATAATATCAGGATCAAAACTACCAAAGCCATCGAAAAGATAAAGGTTCCAGTTATTAATACTGGAATCAAACGCTTTTGTAAGTTCGTCATGGCTGTGTTCTCCTAGTGCTAGGTTGTTACCTACAGCAGCAGACATTAAACCTAAAGCTGTACGGCGGTTTGACTCTTCAAGTGCCAAGTATCCAACCCGTTCTCCGTTCGATAACAAGTGAGCAGCCAAGTCTCTACAGACGGACGACTTTCCTTGGCCCGATCCTGAAGTAATCGTGACAAGTTCTCCGCGCCGAATCCCGTGAAGCTTTGATTGAAGTCCTTGAAATGGGTAGTCATAATCAGCTGGTGGTTGTGGTGTGGTAACTAATTCAAGTAAAGATTTAGCATCTACAATACCATCGGGCCTGAATTCCTTACGTTTAAAGAATGCATCATCGATAGCCTTGTAATCACTAGCCTGTAAAGCGTCTGATAGGTCCTTGTAAGCCTCTAGACGGGCTATGTAAGCCTTGCCAGGTGGTAAGACACTAGCAGCTTCTTCAGCAGCCTTTTGGCCCGCTTCATCTGCATCGAACCAAAGCACGATTTCACTATAACCTTGAAGGAACTCCAGGTTTTTCTGGACTGCTTTCTTAGCTGATGCAGCACCACTGGGTAATGATACCACAGGCCAAGTTGGAAATAGCTCTGCATAAGACACACAATCTAACTCACCTTCTGTGATGATTATGCGCTTACCACTACTGCCCCATAAATGTTGACCAAAGAATGTACCAGGTGTTTCTCCTTCATAAGTAAATTGTTTGTCTTTGGTTTTAATCTTAGCACCTTTTACAATGCCAGATGGATCGTGATAGTAAAACCTTAACTTGTCCCCATCACGATACACTTTAAATTTCTCACAAGTTTTCTGACTGATCTTGCGTTTCTGCAACCGTTCGGCTGAGCCTTTGATCTGCACAATAGAGTTAGTGTGAA